>Ga0256405_10000220_pt1 | contig 193470 bp, 154 predicted proteins | sample RumenRJG_02DNA_FD_189096 | JGI IMG/M metagenome (GOLD analysis project Ga0256405, IMG submission 189096) | Bovine rumen microbial communities from Lethbridge, Alberta, Canada - RJG_02 | ecosystem: Host-associated > Mammals > Digestive system > Stomach > Rumen | place: Canada: Alberta... | reverse complement strand
TTCACGGATTATCCTGGTTCTCTGGTCAGCAAGCAAGCTTGCTGGCCTGCTTCCGGCGAGGACGGGTTCGGGCAGAGCCCGATTATCGGGTCAAGGGACCCTTCTCTTGCAGGTTCTTCGGGCAGAGTCCTAAGCCCTCGGAGAGCTTATCGGGATCAATATCTACATTTCCAAGGTTCATTAGAGCCTTTTTTCTTTGGCTCAGTTTTTCATAGCGTACTTTACACTATCATAGGCAATATAAATGAAATAATCTTAATGCTTGCATTTTACCGTAATAAACGGTAAATTATATCGTGGTTACCGTATATTGCGGTAAAAATATTCATATAGATTTGACAAGGAGATTGGTGCTTTGGATACAAGCGATGCATTCTTAGATAAAGAGAATGAGAGAGTTAGTAAGAAAATATCGGTAATTATTCCCTGTTTTAATGAACAGGAGAGTATTCCATTATTTTATGAAGAATTTAACAGAGCTACATTCACGATGGAAGGTGAGGCAGAATTTGAGTTTATATTTGTCGATGACGGATCTAAAGACGGAACCCTTTCTGAAATTCAAGAGATAAGTGAAACAGATAAAAGAGTTTTTTATGTCTCATTCTCTAGGAATTTTGGAAAAGAAGCTGCAATTTTTGCTGGATTAAAAAATGCGACAGGAGATTATGTGGTGATGATGGATGCTGATCTGCAGGATCCTCCGGCATTGCTGCCTGAAATGTATAGTTATGTAAAAAAAGGCCAGTATGATTCTGTTGCAACAAGGCGAGTCACGAGGAAAGGAGAACCACCTGTCAGATCCTTTTTTGCAAGACTCTTTTATAAAATCATGAATCACATATCACAAACGTACATGGTTGATGGTGCACGCGATTACAGGCTTATGAGCAGAAAATTTGTAAATGCTTTGCTGAGTATGTCGGAGTATAACAGATTTTCAAAAGGTCTTTTCGGGTGGGTAGGATTCAAGACAAAATGGATAGAATTTGAGAATGTCGAAAGAGTAGCCGGAAAAACAAAATGGTCTTTTTGGAGTTTATTTAGGTACAGTCTCGAAGGTATATTGGCATTTTCAACATTTCCGCTTACTTTATCATCAATTTTTGGACTTATCAGCTGCATACTGGCTTTTGTATTTATGACTATCATTATTGTTAAAAAGCTTGTATTTGGAGATCCCGTAGCAGGATGGGCATCCACAGTTACCATCATTCTTTTGATTGGTGGAATTCAGCTTATGAGTATAGGAATCTTGGGAATGTATCTTTCAAAAACATATCTGGAAACTAAAAAGAGGCCTATTTATATAGTTGGTAAAACAAATTTAAAAAACCAAGGTAGGGTGAAGAGATTTTTTTGCGATGGGAAAAATGTATAAAAGTTTTTGTGATTCTTTAAAGACTAAAATAGGCGATGGTAGTAAACTTCTTATTCTTATTGTAATCATTGAAGCCAGTTGCTTGGCCTTTATGCTTGGTAAAGGTTTGATTGCACCGGCAACTGAAAAAAATTATTCCATAAATGAGTTTGATTATGGTGGTTTATCAAATGTTCATATCGATAGTGACTCAATTGTATTTTGTCAGGACGAAAGCATCTCAAAAGAACATACCCAGATTGTAACTGGATCAGTATTTGGTATGCCTTCGGGTGCTTATGACTTCAGTGTGCACTATGAATCCATTACAGATGGGAAAGGAGATAGGAGTAAATCATCTGGGCAAATAACTATTGTAAGTCAGAACCATGAAATAGAGACTGAAACATTGACATTGGATGATGGACATAATGAAGTTCATGGACGGTTTTGGATTCCGTTGTTTTCAAATTGTGATGATCTGCGTGTTAATATTATTTATAATGGGCAAGGAACTCTGCGTATAAATAATGTATATTTAAGGGAATATAGTAAGTATAGAGTGGTAAGACTTGTAGGATTAATACTGTTTTTTATAATACTTGATTTGATGTTTATTCTATTATTCACAGAATATTTGATAAAAATTGATAAAGTTAAAATTTCGGTGATATTGATTTCATTTATAGCGAGCATTCCTTTTTTTGATGACATTGTTTATAACGGGCATGATCTATGGTTCCATATGTTGCGCATTATGGCTGTCGCTCGCGGATTGTCAGAAGGTCAGTTTCCTGTAAGGATAGCGACAGAGGTAAACAATGGGTATGGTTACCTTAACTCTATATATTACTGTGACATATTTTTGTACCCTTCGGCATGCCTGTACAAGCTTCATCTGCCACTTAGGATGTGCTATCAGTTTTATGTGATAATGTTAAACTTTGTTACAAGTTGTACTACATATTATGCAATGTCAGGATTTACGAATAAGAAAAGTTTGAGAATACTAGGTACTATGATTTATATGCTGGGGGCTTACCGTCTTACAAATCTTAATGTTCGCGCCGCTGCCGGAGAATTTACTGCTATGTGTTTTCTTCCGTTAATTGTAGTTGGATTATGGAATGTTCTGAAAAAAAGTGATAACACGACTATTAATTGGTTCCCATTGGCTATAGGAATGTCTTGCGTCATAATGAGTCACATAGTGACAGCTGAGATGCTTGTTATTAATATAACATTACTTTGCTTTGTGACTGCATTTAGGTTTTTGAATATCTATAGGATTAAGGCAATGATTAAAGCCGTGGGTGCAAGTATATTGATGACCGCATGGTTTCTGATTCCTTTTCTTGATTCTGTGAAGAGTCAAACGACTTTAGTTCAAAAATCTGATCTGAGAATGTTGGGAGACACGACTCAACAATGGTCTAAGTTATTTGAAATAATTGGACCTGGTCATGATGTAGGAAACTACTTATCATTGGGAATTGCAATGCTTGCCGCGATTGTAGTTATGGTTTATTCATTGTTAAATTATAAGATAACATATAAATGTGGTAGATGTGAGGCAGAACAAGTAAAATTTTTTAGAATTGTGTGTTTGTTTTCTTTTTTCAACATTCTGTTAGTTAGTAAAATTTTTCCATGGAACAGAATACAGAACTGGTTCGGATTGGATGGGCTTGGCTATCAAATCGGTACGATACAATTTGCATGGAGATTTTTATCAATAGCGTCGATATTGGTTTCGGTTGGATTGGTTTGTGCAATGGATTTCATTTATAATAATGAGCCAAAATTTTTTATACCGTTGTGTGCTGTATTAATCACATCCATAATATTGGGAAGCGGTATGTTTTATTTTCAGTATTTTGATTATTCGGGTGTTGGAAAGTGGAACAATGTTTCTGAATATACCGGAACAGATAATCTTTACTATCTTGCAGGAACAGATGCATCAATTATAAATATTTCAAAGTGTCAGGTAGTTGAAGGTTCAGCGACGGTTGACTTATATAAGAAAAATAAGGGTATAGCATACTTGCATGTAAAAAATAATTTAAATGAACAGATATCAAAAATAACAGTTCCGATTTTTGCCTATGATCATTATCACGTTAATGAGATAAAAGGTAATACTGTGGGCGAGGAAATAAAGTGTGAAGTAGCGGAGAACAAATGCATTTTGATTGATGTACCGGCAGGATACGATGGAGATATGATGGTGTATTTTAAAGAACCTGTTTCATGGAAGGCATCCGAAATAATATCTCTGGCAGCATGGCTGGTTATCTTTTATAAAGTAATCTGCGAGCATATTTTGTTTTATGGCTCGAAAAAGATCAGAACTGAATAATATTCTTCTGGGCAGAGGCGTTATAGTTTTAATAAGAGTAACCTCTTTCGTTAACTGACGAGAGAGGTTTTTTGTGAAGTAAATGTGAAATTTTAAAATTGTTAGCACTCGATGCTTGACGTTGCTAATAATGCGTTTTATAATACGATTTGTTGCTAGAGAAAATAGTCCGTAGGACATAAAGCATACAAACCGTTTTAGGTAATAAATAGGAGGTCAATCAAATGAAGTTAGTTCCATTATTTGACAGAGTTGTTCTTGAGAAGGAAAAGATGGAAGAGACAACAGCAAGTGGTATCGTTCTTCCAGGTCAGAATGACAAGGAGAAGCCAGGACAGGCAGTAGTTATCGCAGTTGGTCCAGGTGGAGTAGTTGATGGCAAGGACATCACAATGCAGGTCAAGGTCGGTGATCACGTTCTTTTTTCAAAGTACGCAGGATCAGAGGTTGAGATTGACGGCCATAAGTATACAGTCGTTAAGCAGAACGACATTCTTGCAGTAGTTGAGCAGTAATTAAATATAGAGACGTAGATTGTACGATATAGACATTCACACAAACAGTGCAGTATAGCGTAGACATTTAGGAGGAGTTCAAAATGGCTAAGGAAATTAAGTATGGCGTTGAGGCCAGAAAAGCATTAGAAGCTGGTGTTGACCAGGTTGCAAATACAGTCAAGGTAACACTTGGACCTAAGGGTAGAAACGTAGTTCTTGATAAGAGCTACGGTGCACCACTCATCACAAACGATGGTGTTTCAATCGCAAAGGAGATTGATCTCAAGGATCCATATGAGAACATGGGTGCTCAGCTCGTTCGTGAGGTAGCTTCCAAGACAAATGATGTTGCCGGTGATGGTACAACAACTGCTACAGTTCTTGCACAGGCTATCGTTAAGGAAGGTATGAAGAACATCGAGGCAGGTGCTAACCCAATCATCCTTCGTAAAGGTATCCACAAGGCAGTTGAGGCTGCTGTAGAGTCAATCAAGGCACAGTCATCAAAGGTTAAGGGCAAGGATCAGATTGCCAAGGTTGCCGGAATTTCAGCCGGAAACGAGCAGGTTGGTGAGATGGTTGCCGACGCTATGGAAAAGGTTTCCAAGGATGGTGTTATCACTGTTGAGGAGTCAAAGACCATGCTTACAGAGCTCGACGTAGTTGAGGGTATGGAGTTCGACAGAGGATATATCTCCGCTTACATGTGCTCAGATATGGATAAGATGGAGGCAAATCTTGATGATCCTTACATCCTTATCACAGACAAGAAGATCTCAAACATCCAGGATATCCTTCCTGTACTTGAGAACATCGTAAAGATGGGCGCTAAGCTCCTCATCATCGCAGAGGATATCGAGGGTGAGGCTCTTACAACACTTATCGTTAACAAGTTAAGAGGAACATTCAATGTTGTTGCTGTCAAGGCACCTGGTTATGGTGACAGACGTAAGGAGATGCTCCAGGATATTGCAATCCTTACAGGAGGACAGGTTATTTCATCTGATCTTGGTCTTGAGCTCAAGGATACAACTATGGAGCAGCTTGGCCGTGCTAAGTCTGTTAAGGTATCAAAGGAAAAGACAACTATCGTTGATGGTGAGGGTGAGAAGTCTTCAATCGAGGCTCGTATCGCTGAGATCAAGCAGCAGATTTCTACAACAACATCTGATTTCGATAGAGAGAAGCTTCAGGAGAGACTTGCAAAGCTTGCAGGTGGTGTAGCAGTTATCAGAGTTGGTGCTGCAACAGAGACAGAGATGAAGGAAGCTAAGCTTCGTATGGAGGACGCTCTCAATGCTACTCGTGCAGCAGTTGAGGAGGGTGTTATCGCAGGAGGCGGAACAGCTTACATTCACGCTAGAAAGTCTGTTGAGGCTGTTGTTGAAAAGCTTGAGGGCGATGAGAAGACAGGTGCCAAGATCATCCTTAAGGCACTTGAGGCTCCTCTTTTCACAATTGCATCTAATGCAGGTCTTGAGGGCGCTGTAATCGTTAATAAGGTTATGGAGTCTGGCGAGGGCCAGGGCTTTGATGCTCTTAACGAAAAGTATGTTGATATGCTTGAGGCTGGAATTCTTGATCCTGCCAAGGTTACAAGAACAGCTCTTCAGAATGCAGCATCTGTAGCATCAACACTTCTTACAACAGAGGCAGTTGTTGCCGATATCAAGGAGCCTGCAAATGTTAACGTCCCGAATCCAGGCATGGGCGGAATGATGTAATTTGCCGATAGATATCGCTGATCAATATAGTCAATGACGATTTGCTTAGTAGATGCAAATCGCGTATAATGAAGCTCGGGTCGTGAAGTAGCGGTCCGGGCTTTTTTGATAGCCCAGAGCCGCCGAGATGTAATTTGTCGGCTATAGCCGGCGATTGGCTCGGAGTCGAGTAGGGCGCTATTGCATCTTCCTACTCTATTAAAAAAGTGAGATTACAGCCTGAAGGGCGTTGGAGGTTTTTATGGACGAATATGTAGAGCACATGGTCAAAAGGAGAGATCCGTTTTATTGGAAGATTGCATTGGTGGCTTCCATAGCTTTGACGATTATTTCATTAGGTATAGCACTTCAGTATGCCTTTGGACTGCTTTTGCTTTTGGCTATGATAGCGGTTGTATATGTGGTTTGGCTGTTCTCAAAAGTAGAGTATGAGTATACATATTTTGCAGGCAGCTTTGAGCTGGATGAGGTATTAAATAAGACAAGGCGCAGAAAACTTGTAGATACAAATGCTGAGGAGCTTGTGCTTATCGCTCCCAAAAATTCTGACTCAGCCAAGGCAGAGATGTCAGGAGCTACCGTAGTAGATTATTCAGGAGATGGTCCTGAGGATATGAAATACGCATATATATATGTGCGTAATGGCAGTAAAATATGTATGTATATTGAGGGTAATGATGCCCTCATTAAGCAGGTACGCAGGAACACGCCACAGAAATATAAAGCATATTGATGGTTTAGCTTCTGAGACATTTCTCCGTGCTATAAGCTGTCTATCGGGTTTTACAGCAGCGTTATATTGCTTGCATACGTTATAAAGCTATTAAAAAAATCTATAATTACAAATTAATTAACTTTTTTTACAGAACGAGCGCTTTCTTAATAGCTCGTTCTTTTTTTGTAGGGATAACTTTAACCAAATTAAGGCATGTATGGAGTAACATAAATTGCATAAGGGGAGGATAGCTTGATGAGGGAATTTAAGAGCAGAAAAAAACAAGAAGAACCAGAAGTAACAACTGATTCCAAGGCTGACATTACTAGAACGATTAAAAATTTCTTCAGTGATCATCATAAAAGAGTCTTGATCACTACCGGAACCTTTATAGCTGTATTTATTTTATCTTTTGGATCATTAGCATACCATTATCTGAATGTTGCACAGATCAATGAGGACATACAGCAGGAACAGGTTGCTGAGGTAGAGACTGATACAGAGAAAGAGATTATAAAGATAACGAGTGATGAAGGATTAATGGTATCTGATGATGCCACATCTATTGCAGCGACATCAGATGTTGAGGCGGAGAGTGTATCGGAGGCGTCAGAGGCCGTTAATGAGATTGTTGCATCCGCTGCTGCACAAAAAGAGGCCACATATGTCGATAAGAGCAGTCAAAGAGAAACGGCTGCTCCTGATGAATCAGTCTACGAGTCACGTGGAGAGGCAGGATCTCAGATTGAGACAAGGGTAAATGGTACTGTATATCCTGAGGATTTAAGCAATGCTAAACTGGATTTACATTCTACCGAGGGTCAATCAACAAAGACTTATCTATTGTTAGATGATGCAAAGGAAACAACAGAGGGTGTGTCTGAGGATTCGGTCGATAGTGATGAAAAGAAATCGGAGGAGACAACTGTAGCGGAGACAACAGCACCATCAGAGAGTGCATCAGGAGACAAGGTAAGTAAAGTATCTTTGCCTCTTGATAAAAAGAAACTTACCGTTTTGGTTTATATGGTAGGCTCATCACTTGAGACCAAGTCCAATCTTGCCGCCAACAGTATTGTCACCATGCTTACAGCCAATGTAAATACTGATGATGTGAATATTGTCATCGAGACTGGTGGCACAAAGGATTTTCATAATATATCTACTGCAGATCAGAAATTTGATGAGACACAGATTGAGAGATGGATGATCGATGGAACTAAGCTTTTATACCTCGGTTCCGCAGGTAAATCATCAGACTTGAGTATGACCGACGAGGGTACCTTTGAGTCATACCTTAAGTATGTAAAAGAAAATTTCCCTGCAAGCAGATATGAGGCTGTACTTTGGGGACAGTCTGGCGGACCACTCAATGGATTTGGTTATGATGAGGTCAATACTTCAGGGGGACAGCTTACATTGGCCGATTTATCAACAGCCCTTGGAAATGTAGACATGAATCTGGATCTGCTGCTTTTTGATGCACGATTAATGGGTGCGATGGAAACAGGCTATGCACTGGCTTCACATGTAGATTATATGATTGCATCTGAGGATAATGAGTACTCTATAGGCCTTAACTATACAAACTGGCTTAAGGGGTTGTCAGCAGATCCTGACCAGTCTGTCAAGGAGCAGGGACAGCAGATCATAGATGATTTTATCAGCGGTAACAAAGGTAAAGGCGAGGGCAAGGAGGATGTGATCGGAGCATATTCACTGATCGATCTTAAGGCTCTTAAACGTAACACTGCAGAGAAACTCAAGACATTAGCGGAGCTCCTGAGAGAGGCAGAAAAGACAGAGGATGGCAGGGATCATCTTAGACAGGCAAGTAAAGAGGCTTATCGTTTTGCAAGAGGCTACAGCTATGATCTGATAGATGTATGCAGTTTCCTGGGAGCTATAGAGAGCAATTACACCGGCAGTGGAAAAGAGGGCATTGATTATGCAGAGATAAGAAGTGCTGCAAGTGCCCTCAAGAGTTCCATAGAGGGGACTATAGCAGTAAGCAGATATGTTACTCCTAAGGATGATGGAGGCATATATGGACTTACTATATACTTCCCACAGACAGATACTGATGCTGAAAAGAAAAAGAGCATGGTCTCCAAATATGAAAATCTTTCCTTTAGCTCTTCTTATCAGCAACTCGTAAAACAGTATACGGAATGACGAAAATTAATACATAATGTATTGAATATTGAGGCAAAAGGAGGGTTGATTTTAAATCCTCCTTTTGTTATACTCGTTAAAATTTAAAACCATACATATAATGTTAACCTAGCTCTAGATCCTAAATATGGATATGAGCCTTTTTTTAACAAGCAGGCTGGTGCATTTGCGTCGGCAGTTGTCTTTGTTTTTTTGAAAGGAGATTCCAATGGCCAAGATTATCGGCGACGGCATTACATTTGATGATGTACTGCTCGTACCTCAGTATTCAGACGTTGTTCCTAATTCAGTTGATGTTTCTACTATGCTCACCAAATCCATCAAGTTGAACATACCTTTTATTTCAGCAGGTATGGACACAGTTACTGAGCATCAGATGGCTATAGCTATGGCACGTTGCGGCGGTATCGGTATGATCCATAAAAACATGTCTATAGAGCAGCAGGCAGAGGAAGTTGACATGGTAAAGCGTTCAGAAAACGGCGTTATCACAGATCCTTTCTTCCTCAGCCCGGAGCATACATTAAAGGATGCCAACGACCTCATGGCCAAGTTTAGGATTTCAGGTGTTCCTATTACAGTTGACCGTAAGCTTGTAGGTATCATTACAAATCGTGACCTCGTATTTGAGGAGGATTACAATAAAAAGATCAAGGAGTGCATGACTTCTGAGAACCTCGTTACAGCCAAGGAGGGTACTACAGTTGAGGAGGCCAAGCAGATTCTTGCCAGAGCCAAGGTAGAGAAGCTTCCTATCGTCGATGCAGAGGGCAACCTCAAGGGACTCATCACTATCAAGGATATTGAAAAGCAGATGAAGTATCCAAATTCAGCCAAGGATTCTCAGGGCAGACTTCTTTGCGGTGCTGCACTTGGTATTACTGCCAATGTTGTAGATCGTGCAGCAGAGCTTGTTAAGGCACACGTTGATGTAGTTGTACTTGACTCAGCACATGGCCACAGCAGTAACGTTATTAAGTGTGTTTCACTTCTCAAGGAAAAGTTCCCTGATCTTCAGATCATTGCTGGTAATGTTGCCACAGGTGCGGCTACAGAGGCTCTTATCAAGGCTGGTGCTGATTGTGTCAAGATCGGTATCGGACCTGGTTCTATCTGTACAACACGAGTTGTTGCAGGTATCGGTGTTCCACAGATCTCTGCAGTTATGGGTGCTTATGAGGTTTCATCAAAGTACGGTATTCCTATCATCGCTGATGGTGGTATCCAGTATTCAGGTGATGTTGTCAAGGCTATCGCTGCCGGTGGAAACACTGTAATGATGGGTTCAGTATTTGCAGGTTGTGATGAGGCTCCAGGTGAGTTTGAGCTTTATCAGGGACGTAAGTACAAGGTATACCGTGGCATGGGATCTATGGGTGCTATGAAGCAGAAAAACGGTTCTGCTGATCGTTACTTCCAGGCTAATGCCAAGAAGCTCGTTCCAGAGGGCGTTGAGGGTCGAGTTGCATACAAGGGTAAGGTTGAGGATACTATCTTCCAGTTTGTTGGTGGTCTCAGAGCCGGTATGGGTTATTGTGGCGCCAAGGATATCCCAACTCTTCAGAAGACAAGTGAGTTTGTTAAGATCTCAAGTGCTTCTCTTAAGGAGTCACATCCACACGATATTCATATCACTAAAGAAGCTCCTAACTACTCAGTTGAGGACAATGGTTAACATTATATGTGATTACAGACTGCTCCAGACGGGGCAGTCTTTTTTTATATTGCAGTGCCTCCGGTCGGCTAAAGCCGATGGGAGGCTCATAAGGGAGTAGGGCGCGATTGTCTCATCATTTTAAAATACCAGTATATGAAATATATTTGATCAGATGGAAAAATGATTACCTCATAAAAAATTCCAATATATGTTTGTAAATGATATAATGATGTGAGTGTCAAAAGTCGATATCGGACCGCTTCGCGCTTTGCGCTCTCGCGTTCCTCCCACATTCCGCACTCTCAGGCCGCAAAAAGTGTCCTTACGTGCTCCATGTGGGGCGTGTCATGAAGTCTATCTCCCACTTTTGTGCAAGCACACGTGGGAGAAGACTTATGACACTAATATCATATAATTACGTAGATATAAAAAAAATTTTTCTATAAATTACATCATTTGGAGGTTTCCATGCTGGAAGGATTTATAAGAGTTGCATCAGCTACACCTAAAATCAAAGTTGCAGATGTTACATATAATAAAGATGCAGTATTAGCATATATGAAAGAGGCGGAGGATAAGCGTGTAAACTTACTGGTTTTTCCTGAGCTTGTATTAACTTCATATACATGTGCTGATTTATTTCATCAGACCATACTTATAGATAAAGTTTTGGTGGCATTGGACGAAGTGGCTGCAGCAACAAAAGATAAAGAGATGGTGGTTGTTGTAGGCACTCCATATCCTGTTGATCACAAATTATATAATTGTGCGGCTATTATCCATGGTGGACATATATTAGCTCTCATCCCAAAGAAAAATCTTCCTAATTACAGTGAGTTCTATGAGAGACGGTGGTTTACACCAGGTAATGAGGGTGTAAAGCATATTACTCATAGATCCAAATTAACCGGCGATGCCTATCAAGTACCTTTTGGCATGAATATACTGGTTCAGTCAGAGGACTGTGGGGATTTTGTGCTGGCAGCAGAAATATGTGAGGATATATGGGTCCCTGATCCACCATCAACAAGGCATGTTCTTGCTGGTGCTACAGTGATCGCCAATACCTCCGCCTCAGATGAGACTGTAGGTAAAGACAGTTACAGGCGAGAGCTCATTCGCTCGGCCAGTGCTCGTCTTGTAGCTGCATATGTTTATACCAATGCTGGTGATGGCGAGTCCAGCACAGACCTTGTTTTTGGAGGTCAGGATATAATAGCTGAAAATGGAACTATTCTTAAAGAGGGGGATCGCTTTGAAACAGGCCTCTACATTACGGATATAGACATTCAGAGGATCCGTCAGGAGAGGGAGAGACTGACAACTTATCCAGGTGTTGACAATGATCTGAGAGATAAATATGAAATTGTGAGATTTTCATTTACAAAGGATCGTGATAATAGTAGGGATTCTATTACCAAGGATAATATAGCGAGGGATGCTGCGGATTTATGCCGATTTATAGATCCTAAGCCATTTGTTCCTGGCAATGAACTGGAGAGAAACCAGAGATGTGATGAGATTTTTACAATACAGGCTCTTGGCTTAAAGAAGAGACTTGAGCATATCGGCTGCAAGAGTGCTGTCATAGGTATTTCAGGAGGTTTGGACTCTACATTGGCACTGCTTGTTACAGCCAGAGCCTTTGATATGCTGGGTATACCAAGAGAGAACATTATTTCAGTCACCATGCCTGCCTTTGGAACAACAGATCGTACTTATCACAACGCCGTCACTCTCACGGAGAGGCTCCATGCAACTCTTAGAGAGGTCAATATCAAGGCGGCAGTTTTGCAGCATTTTGCAGACATAGGTCATGATCCTGAGGATCATTCTGTTACATATGAAAACTCCCAGGCAAGAGAACGTACTCAGATTCTCATGGACATTGCCAATCAGACCAATGGCATTGTTATCGGAACCGGTGATTTAAGTGAGCTTGCTTTGGGATGGGCTACCTATAACGGAGACCATATGTCTATGTATGCTGTGAATGTTGGCGTACCTAAAACACTGGTGAGATACCTTGTCAAGTTTGTCGCCGATACGTCAGATGATAAGGATCTCAGCTCTTGTCTTAATGATATTTTTGATACACCTGTAAGCCCTGAGCTGCTTCCACCAACAGGAGATGGTCAGATATCTCAAAAAACAGAGGATCTTGTAGGTCCATATGAGCTTCATGATTTCTTCTTATACTATGTTCTGCGTTTTGGATTTAGTCCGAAGAAAGTGTATGCTTTGGCGCTCAAGGCATTCTCAAAGGACAATCAGGTATCAGCGGGGATTATGGATGGTGATATCTATGAGGCTGAGGTTATACTCAAGTGGCTCAATAAGTTTTATTGGAGATTTTTCTCACAGCAGTTTAAGAGGAGCTGTCTGCCGGATGGTCCAAAGGTTGGCTCAGTAGCGGTTTCGCCTAGAGGTGATCTCAGGATGCCTAGTGATGCAGTGGTTAAAATCTGGATAGATGAGCTTAAAGAGTTTGAGTGATTATTGTAAAATTTAAAATTTCAATGAAAAAATACTGTACAGATAGGTTTTATAGATTATATACAGATGCAAAAAAGTCGATAAATGTAGGATAGCAATTCTTTATTTTGGCGATTTAAGAGGTAATAGGTATGGATACAAAACAGACGGATAAACCAATAGTTGATGGCGCAGATGTATTAAAAGCTGATGTGCATACAGAGTTTATTGATGATTTTGATGGGTTTGAGCCTATTTCTGATAGTGATTTGAAAAAGGTTATGGGTGGCCTTTCAAGTTATCAGAGAATTGATGATCATTTAAGTATGTGATAGTTCTATTGGTGGGGGATTATGGATAAAAAGGTACTTTTTAGAAAGAAAAGTTATGAACACATCAACTCTCCGGAAAAACTGGATCAATTTCTGGATATACCTGGAGCAAACACCTGGGCCTTGATAGTTGCACTATTTATAATAATCGCAGTTATCATGATCTGGGGGATATTTGGCAGTGTGCCTGAAACAGTCAATGGAATAGGTATCAGAACCAATAGAGGTATCACATGCTTTGTTACTTCACAGGAGGCCTATAGGGTAAAGCCTGGTATGAAGGTCATAGTTGGTGATGACAATAATAGTGTAATAGGTGAGGTCGAGTTGGTAGGCATGAGCGTTACTTATGATAATGCTGGTGCTGCAGTAAATGCACCGTGGCTTCTTGAGAATAACGTTTACGGTACAGAGTGGGTAACCTCGGTCATTGTAAAAGTTAATAAAGAAGATGAGGAAATGCTCACAAAATCTGCGGAGCTTGATGCCCAGATAGTAGTAGAGGAAAGAGCCCCATATAAAATATTGTTTGAGTAACGAGGGAGTTTTTATGAATAAAGTAAAAAAAGTCCCGGTAGTTATGATGATGGAGAATACGGAGTGTGGTGCTGCGTGTCTCAACATGATACTTGCGTATTATGGCAAGTGGATTTCACTGGAGCAGGTGCGTCAGGATTGTGCTATCAATAGGGACGGAAGCAATGCATTAAATCTTGTTCTGGCAGCACGTAACTATGGTTTGGTAGGCGGTGGTTATCGTGCCAGTATTTCTGCGCTCAAAAAAATAAATTGTCCGCTGATACTTCACTGGAATTTCAATCATTTTGTTGTGCTTTGTGGCTTTAAAGACGATAAAGCGATTATCATTGACCCTGCCATGGGGAGGATCACAGTCTCTATGGAAGAGATGGATGTGTCCTTTACCGGTGTCGCTTTAAAATTAGAACCAGGTCCTGATTTTAAAAAAGAGGGCCATAGAGATACAGTAGTAACCTTTGTAGTAGACCGACTAAAGAACTCACGCAGTACCTTTCTTGCTGCGGTATTGTTTTCAGCTTTGGTAGGCATAGGTGGACTGATGAGTCCTTTTATTAACCGTGTCTATCTGGATGATGTTTTGAGCGGTTCCAATCCAGAGTGGTTTAAAACAGTTATAGGTGCTATGGCATTTATGGCAGGTTTTATGGGGCTTACTTCTATCATAGAGGCAATTTATGGACTGCAGGTAGAGGCTAAGCTCGGAGTTACTGCGGGGACACAGTTTATGTGGCATGTATTACATCTCCCGGTAGAGTTTTTTAAGCAGCGTTATGTTGGTGATGTAGTTCAGAGACAGGATAGTAACCAGAAAATCGCGAGACTTCTCATAAAGAGTCTTGCTCCGCTGTTCATAGAGATATTTTTCACCATATTCTATGTTGCAGCTATGCTGCACTATTCATTGATCCTCACACTTGTTGGTATTTTGGTATTGTGCCTCAATATTGTGGTTACTCAGCAGGCCACCAATGGAGACATTAACAGAAACCGCGCACAGCTCCAGTATAAGGGCCGCATGGATAATGCTACTCTTTCGGGCATTGAAATGATAGAAACTATCAAGGCGGCTGGTACTGAGGATGAGTATTTTGAGAGATGGGCAGGTCTTCACGCCAATTATCTGAATTACGGTAATGTGACTCGTAGTGTTAAGCTGGGAGTCCGTCTCGAGTTTTTGAGCGATCTGGCCAATTGGGCGGTAGTTATTACAGGCGCATGGCTCATTTTAAATGATGAGCTCACAGTAGGTATGCTGCTTGCGATACAGGGGTTCCTTTTGGCAGTGTCAACTCCTATGAAAAATCTCATTTCAGTCGGGCAGCAGTTTCAGGAGCTTATCAACTCAATAAACAGGGTAGAGGATGTAATGCGTTACAAGGCGGATGTGCCTGAAACATTTAATGAGGAAATGATCAAGGCAGGCATCATCTTGGAAAAAGAAACTGATGATGGGGATAATAAAGAGGACAAGGAAGAGAAGGAAGATAGAGAAGATAATTATGACAGGGACCTCCTGGCAGAGAAGCTGTTTCAAAATGAGGAACCGGAAAAACTCAGTGGCGCAATTGAGTTTAAAAATGTGACCTTTGGATATTCCAGGCTGGCAGAGCCGTTTATTGAGGATTTTTCGCTGTCGGTAGAGCCTGGTGGAAGTGTTGCCTTTGTCGGACCTTCAGGTTGTGGTAAGAGTACTATGGCCAAGCTTTTGTCCGGACTTTATAAACCATGGTCTGGTGAGATACTTTATGATGGAGTGCCTTTGGATAATATACCGAGAGACATATTTACCAGTTCTCTGTCGGTAGTGGATCAGGATATAGTTCTTTTTGAGGATGAGATAGCAGAGAATATTTCTCTATGGGACAAGACCATAGAGGATTTTGATATCATACTCGCGGCAAGAGATGCTCATATCCATGAGGAGATCATATCAAGAGACGGTGGATATCACTGCATGATAAGAGAGAATGGTAAGAACTTTTCAGGCGGTCAGAAACAGCGTATAGAGATTGCGCGAGTTCTTGCAGAGGATCCGTCAATACTTATTCTGGATGAGGCTACCAGCGCCCTTGATGCGGAGACTGAGCACAAGGTAATGGAGTCAATAAAGGCAAGAGGTATTTCTATTATTGTTATAGCCCACAGGCTTTCAACTATAAGAGATTGCGACGAGATCATTGTTATGGACAAGGGCAAGATACAGGAGCGTGGAACCCATGAGGAGCTCATGGCAAGGGACGGAATGTATAGACAGCTTATATCGATGGAGTAAAAAATGGGACTTCTTGATAATCAAATAACAAGTAGAAGAAAAAATGATAATGACGCCATGGTGCGTGCTCTTGGCAGCTTGCGTGCAGCCGTACTGGGTGAGGAGGTCTTTTTCCAGAGCAAAGGCACAAAACTGGATGCTGTAAAAGAGATACTTATCTATTATGGCGTAACCTTTGAGGAGCCGCCAAGTATCATTGATTCATTTGAGGATAAAATGAATTTTATGCTTAGTCCGACTGGTATTATGAAAAGACATGTCAAGCTGGCTGGTAAATGGTGGGTCAATGAGTGTAACCCGATTTTTGCTCACACAAAAAACGGAGGGGCACTGGCATTATTGCCACGTAAGTTTGGCGGATATCAGTGGTATGACTACAAAACCGGGAAATATATCAAGGCCAATAAGAACAACACTAAAATCCTGACAGGCGATGCCATTATTTTTTATAGGAATATGCCTATCAAACCGATGACACTCATGGATTATTTCAAGTATGTCGTAAATGAGATCAGTGTGTTCAGGATAGTGTTTTTTATAGTACTCAGCATGGCTGTCAGTATGCTGGGGCTTGTTATACCGATTTTTACGAAAGAGATATTTCATACAGTAATTCCGATGAAAAATGGAATGGCACTGGCCGTCGTGGCAGCTTCGTTCCTTGGGATACTGGTGTCTACCTCTCTTGTCAAGCTTTGTAAAGTACTGTCGTTAAGAACAATCCAAAGAAAGGCGGAGGTTGCATCTGAAGCAGGTATATTGGGCAGAGTACTTAACCTCCCGGTGCAGTTTTTTGAGAGCCATAATGCCGGTGAGATGCAGAAACGTATATTTGCTGGTAAGGAGATCATTGATACAGTTATTAATATCTCTCTATCAGCCATAGTAGGTGCAATACTGGCTGTTGCCTACCTGGTTGAAATTATGGTAATGGTTCCAGGACTGTTTCCAGTGACTCTGGCAATCGTTGCTATACAGATATTTTTCTTCTTCCTTATATCATGGATACAACAGGATGTTAATTACACTCTAATGGAGGTTAAATCCCAGCTCAATGGCCTCACCTATCAGTTATTCTCGGGTATACAAAAGATAAAACTTGCAGGAGCTGAAAAGAGAGCATTCGCAAAATGGGCAAAGCTTTTTAAAGAGGAGGCAGACTGTAATTATAACGCACCTACCATCACGACTCTTCCGGTTGTACTTGAGGAGTTTATAGTTATGGCAGGAACTGTAGTGCTAAGTATAGTTGCTGTAAAGCAGGAACTTAGTGAGTCTGATTACATGGCATTTTCATCTGCCTTTACTCTTTTCCAGGGTGCATTCTCGGCACTTATTGCTGTTGCAGGCGACATTGTAATGATAAAACCTCTTAGCAGAGAGCTTATGCCAATACTTGAGGCTGTTCCTGAGGTAGGTGAAAGTAAAAAGCCTATACCTCGTATGACAGGCGGTATAGAGCTTAGTAACCTTAGTTTTCGTTATAATAATGAAGGCCCTCTTGTACTTAATGGAATAAACCTTAAGATAGTTCCTGGACAGTATCTCGCCATAGTAGGGCATACAGGCTGCGGTAAGAGTACACTGATGCGTTTGCTGCTTGGATTTGAAACTCCGACAGAGGGTGCAGTGTACTATGATGGTAAGGATCTGGATTCCATTGATCTAAAAAGACTGCGCAGAAATATTGGTGTAGTTATGCAAAATGCGCATCTTTTTGCAGGTACTATTTTTTCTAATATTTCAATTGCGTGTCCTAATCTGACTATGAAAGAGGCCTGGAAAGCTGCAGAAATGGCAGATATAGCTGATGATATACGTGCTATGCCACTGGGCATGAACACTATGATTTCAGAGAGTGGAGGCACCATTTCAGGTGGTCAGAGGCAGAGACTTATGATAGCTCAGGCCATAGCGGGCAAGCCAAAGATACTTATGTTTGATGAGGCTACGAGTGCACTGGATAATATTTCTCAGGATCTTATTGCAGAGTCTCTGGCAGCACTAAAGTGTACACGTATTGTAATTGCCCACAGACTCAGTACAATCAAGAAATGTAATCGTATTATAGTGCTTGATGATGGAGAAATAGCTGAGGATGGTACCTATGAGGAGCTCATGGCAAAGGGCGGTATATTTACAGAACTTGTTAAACGTCAGCAGATCAATCCATAAAATCTGTATTAAAAAGAACTTTTAAAAATTATTTTTTAAATTTAGTTGAAAAAGTCTAAAGTGTGAGCAATATTTATAGTGCACACACTTTAGGTTTTTTTTATCTTAAAGATAATATGCATAAGTCATACATTATGTGGCAGATGGGGGAACAATTGGAAAAGATCACTTCTACCGGTAATAAGTTAGTAAAAGAAGTACGTGATTTAGAAAAAAAGGCCAGGCTTAGACGTGAGAGCGGACTGTTTATTGCTGAGGGTGAGAGGCTCTGCAGCGAGATACCAGCCGATTCTATTGTTCGTATTTTTGTCACGCAGGATTATCATGGACGGTTGCCTGAGAGTGTGGCGTCGGATAAACAGGATGATGCTTCCAGCAAGACGGCTCCAAAGGTGCCTGTGTTTCTGGTGTCAGACAGTGTTATGGAGTATATGTCAGATACCAAGACCAGTCAGGGTATCCTTGCCGTAGTGAGACAGAGGCATTATACATCTTTATTCGGAGATTTCTTTATCATTCTGGATACATTGCAGGATCCCGGTAATATGGGGACTATTTTCAGGACAGCTGAGGCAGCAGGTGTTAACGGTATAGTTATGAATCGTAACTGCGTAGATATTTATTCGCCAAAGGTTGTCAGAGCCACCATGGGTGCAATGTTTCGTATGCCTTTCATTATATGCGAGGATCTTTCTGCCGAAATATTAAAGATGAAGAGTAAAGGTATATCTATGTATGCCGCTCATTTAAAGGGCAAGAAAAATCATTTTGAGTTTGATTATCGTAAACCTTGCGCGTTTATGATCGGTAATGAGGGTAATGGTCTGAGTGATGAGATCGCCGCCCTGTCGGATGACTATTTACGTATTCCGATGATGGGCAGTACAGAGTCTTTAAATGCAGCTATAGCAGCGACTGTTCTCATGTATGAGGCTTTAAGACAGCGCATGGATCACAGCGGGGAGGGGAACCTATGATTGATTTAACCGGAAGAGATTTTCTTAAGCTTCTTGATTTTACTCCAGAGGAGATTAACTATCTTTTGGATGTTGCCGCCAGATTAAAGGCAGAGAAAAAGGCAGGATCTAAGGATGGAAAGCCATTACATAGTAGCGATTTTACAGGCAGGAACATAGCTCTTATTTTTGAAAAAAATTCCACAAGGACAAGATGTGCGTTTGAGGTGGCAGCGTCGGATCTTGGTATGGGATCTACCTATCTCGGACCTAGTGGATCACAGATAGGTAACAAGGAGTCTATAGCAGATACTGCCCGTGTGTTATCCAGGATGTATGATGGCATAGAGTATCGTGGATTTGGACAGGATCTTGTTGAGGAGCTTGCAAGATACAGTGATGTACCTGTGTGGAATGGTCTTACCAACGAGTTCCATCCTACACAGATGCTTGCAGATATGCTTACAATACGTGAGCATAAGGGCGCACTTAAGGGGTTAAAACTCGTATATATGGGTGATGCCAGATACAATATGGCTGATTCCTATATGGTTACCTGCGCAAAGCTCGGCATGCACTTTGTAGCATGCGCACCTGAGGCTTACTGGCCTGACAAGGAGCTTATCAAGACCTGTCAGGAGATTGCAGCAGAAAATGGTGCAGTCCTTGAGTTTACTGAGGATGTTAAAAAGGCATGTACAGATGCAGATGTAATCTGCACAGATGTATGGGTATCTATGGGAGAGCCTGATAAGGTATGGGAAGAGAGAATACATGATCTCAGTCCATATCAGGTAAATAAAGAGGCATTCAGCTATGCAAGGAAAGATGCGATATTCCTGCATTGTCTGCCTGCTTTCCACGATACCAATACCACGATAGGCAAGCAGATATTTGATAAATACGGACTCAAAGAGATGGAAGTAACAAATGAGATTTTTGAGTCAGAGCATAGCGTTGTATTTGATGAGGCTGAAAATCGTATGCATACGATCAAGGCGGTTGTTTATACAACATTAGGTGGTAAATAAGGAGATTAAATGGCAAAAGTAAATACCGTATCCAGGGGGACTGCCAGGTATCTGGATATTATGCATATTGTTTTGGGGATTGTCACTATTGTTATGGCGGTTATGGCTTTTTCCAATCCTAACGAAAATATGGTATTGTTCCCTTTGATTTTTTTGGCTGCCGCTGTTTTAAAGATAGTGTGCGGTGTTACGGTTGTTATGCACGCCAGCTCAGATCACGACCGAAAAGTTCATTTTAGAGGTTCCATGCAGATTGCTGCAGGAGTCATTATTTTAGGAGTTGGGATTATTTCGGCAGTATCTATTTGGTTTTAGGTTACAGATTTATAGCAGTAAAATATCCGATCATAGTCCCATTATATGAGCCGGTGTTATGATCAAAAAGGAGTAAGAATGGCTAAAAAAAATAATAACAATGAGGCAGCTGTGAATTCTTCAGAAAAAAAGGAGCTTAGCAAAGAAGAACTTGTTAAAAAGATAGAACTGCTCTGTAAAAAGGCATTAGCTAATAAAAACTCGATAGATCAGACTGACGTAAATGATATGTTTGCTGGTGATGCTGTGTCTGATGATCAGATGGAAAATATAATTCGTTTGATTGAAAATCGTGGCATTGAGATCAACCCTATAGTTGACGAAAGTGCGTTAAAGGTCATGGAGGCTGGTGCCCTGGACATTGATTCTGATGACGATATTGAGCCTATTGATGACGAGCTGGAAAAAGAGGAAGAGGAAAATGTAGACCTTGATGCTGTTGATCTTCTTGATGGCATCGGTACAGAGGATCCTGTACGTATGTACTTAAAGGAGATAGGTACAGTTCCACTGCTTACTGCAGATGAGGAGTATAGTCTTGCTATGCGTAAGGCCAATGGAGATGAGGATGCAAAGCAGCGCCTTATTGAGGCAAACCTGCGTCTTGTTGTTTCCATAGCCAAAAGATATACAGGTCGTGGCATGAGTTTTCTTGATCTGGTTCAGGAGGGTAATCTTGGATTGATCAAGGGTGTAGAAAAGTTTGATCCTGAAAAGGGATTTAAGCTTTCCACTTATGCAACATGGTGGATCAGACAGTCAGTAACCAGAGCACTGGCTGATCAGGCCAGAACAATTCGTGTACCTGTACATATGGTCGAGACTATCAATAAGATGTCAAAGATGCAGCGTAAGCTCACTCTTGAGCTTGGATATGAGCCTAGTGTCAAGGAGCTGGCTGAGCACTTGGATATGACAGAGGAAAAGGTACAGGAAATTATGCAGATAGCACGAGAGCCGGCGTCTCTTGAGACACCTATCGGTGAGGAGGATGACTCTAATCTGGGGGATTTTGTAGCTGATTCCAATGTGGTATCACCTGAGGGTAATGTTGAGTCAGTTATGTTGAGAGAGCACATAGATACATTACTTGGAGATCTTAAGGAGCGTGAGCGCCAGGTTATTGTTCTCCGATTTGGACTTGAGGATGGTCATCCAAGGACCCTTGAGGAGGTAGGCAAGGAGTTTAATGTAACTCGTGAGCGTATTCGTCAGATTGAGGCCAAGGCTTTACGTAAGCTTCGTAATCCAGTAAGATCCAAGCGTATTAGAGACTTCCTTCAGTAATTTTCAAAATCACAAAAATATAGTACAATATCAGCCGACTCAGATTGAGTCGGCTGATTCATTGCATACATAAGTATTAATTTCAGGGTTCCAGTGATAGTACATGGTGTATCGGTATACATAAATAGTACTTATTGGTACAGAGTGCCTGTTTTTATCCAGTAGAGGTAGCATATGTTTGATTATATTAAACCAGAACCAAATACAAAGAATTATCAGCAGATGCTGGATAAGATCATATTATCCTGGCAGAGTGATCCGGATAAAAAGGATCGCAGGCCCAGATTGCTTATGCACAGTTGCTGTGCTCCTTGTTCAAGCGCTGTTCTCAATTATTTATGTCAATATTTTGATATTACGCTTTTTTACTATAATCCCAATATCTCAACAAGGACAGAGTTTGACAAAAGAGTATCTGAGTTAAAGAGACTTATACATGAAATGGGTATTGATGTGGAGAGGACCAATGAACAGGGCACGGTATTGGGACCTGTTTCTGTAGTTGTTCCTGAGTATGATCATATGGAGTTTATATCAGTTGCCAAAGGTCATGAAAAGGATCCAGAGAGAGGCGAGCGTTGTCATATATGCTACCGACAGAGACTTGAGAGGACCGCTACATATATGGATGACGTGCGGCGTATGGCAGAAATGTCTCAGGGAAACGGCATTTTACCATACGATTATTTTTGTACAACACTCACTATATCCCCTATGAAATCATCAGAGATACTTAATCGTATTGGTTCAGAGATTGGTGAGAGCCATAATGAGGCGTTTTTACCTTCTGATTTTAAAAAGAGAGGCGGTTATCAAAAATCTATTGAGTTGTCAAAAGAGTATGACCTTTACAGGCAGGACTTTTGCGGATGTGAGTTTTCCAAGGCAGCAAGTGAGAGAGAACGTGCAGAAAGACATAAACTGCAAAGTAACTAGTGGAAATTATGCTCCATTAGAGTTATAATTTATTTGTTAAAATATTTTCATTTTTTCAAAAAAATGATTATTAAGAGGATGGAAAATGGTATCAGGAGAAGTAACCGTAATTAACGAATCTGGATTACATCTTAGACCCGCTGGTATATTGACACAGACTTGTATCAAGTATAAAAGTAATATTTATCTTTTCAATGGCGATCGTAAGATAATTGCAAAATCAGTACTTAATGTGATGGCTGCAGGTGTTAAACAGGGAGCACATTTACGTGTAGAGTGTGACGGTCCTGATGAGGAGGAGGCTCTTAAGGCAGTTATAGAGGCGATATCCACCGGGTTAGGTGAGGGTACTGAGTATAGCAGTGATGATAGAGTTATTTAATGGATCATGGTTGGTAAGCGGATGACGAGCACTTATTATAGGGGTGTTGGCTGTCTGATTTGAAAAAGCGCGGCCGGGGGTAATGCTCTCGGCCGCGTTCCATGTAAAAAAACGAGCAGAGAGTGGTTGATGATACACTCACTGCTCGTCTTTATTATAAAGCCTCAATAGCCTTTATTGCCTCTTTCATCTCTGGAAGATCGATAGCCTCTACAGCACCTGCATCCATATAAGCTGCATTTTTAGGATCCATAGGTAACTTTGCAAGTACCTTTAATCCGTGCTGTGCTGCGACCTCATCAATATGACTCTCGCCAAAGACATTGATCTGCTCGCCGCAATGTGGACACTTGAGGTAAGACATGTTCTCAATGAGGCCGATGATTGGCACATCCATCTTGGTAGCCATGTTAACAGCCTTGGATACGATCATAGAAACAAGCTCCTGTGGAGATGTTACGATGATGATGCCATCTATAGGGAGTGACTGGAATACAGTTAAAGGAACATCACCTGTTCCTGGTGGCATATCCACAAACATGAACTCGATATCCTGCCAGTTTACCTCTGACCAGAACTGCTTAACAGCCTGAGCGATAAGAGAACCTCTCCAGATGATAGGATCTGTCTCGTTTTCAAGTAAAAGATTGGTGGATATGATCTCGATACCATTGGCCGATCTGTCTGGAATCATAAGTTTTCCATCCATAGTCATGCCTACACCATCATTGGAAAGACCAAAAGCCTTTGGAATAGATGGTCCAGTTATATCTGCATCAAGAATAGCTGTTTTATATCCATCCTTGTTTGTTGCTGATGCAAGGAGGGAAGTAACTGTTGATTTACCAACTCCTCCCTTTCCTGAAACTATACCGATAACTTTTTTAACACTGCATCCCTCTGCGAGCTTAGCCTTAAAGTCTGGAGCTGCTCCAGTACGAGAAGAACAGTTTGATCCGCATGAACTGCAGTTATGATTGCAGGACTCTGGTGCCTGATTTTCTAACTCTGCCATATATATAAACTCCTTTTGACAAATTCAGCGCAAGTGTTCGATTGCGCTCAATTAAAGATTTTACCATATAAAAAAACCATCGTCCATGAGACGATGGCCAATTTGTTGTATAATACAGCATTCAATAATCAATCAAGGATGCTAAGGAATGCATCAAGAGACTTAGATGTGTTGCCTGTGTTGAACACAAATCCGATGTTTCTTGATGGAATAGGCAACTGTAATGGAATTTCAACAAGAGAACCCTCATCAAGCTCCTTTTGAACAAGCTCTCTGATAACACAGCTTACACCAATGCCGATCTTGGCAAACTCTATAAGGAGATCCATAGTAGTGACCTCGAGAATCTGAGCAGGCTCAATGTTCATGGCCTTGAAATAGTCATCAATATGGCGTCTTGTCATATTGTTATGATCAAGGAGCATGAGGTTTGCCTCCTCAAATACATTGAAATCAGGTCCGCAAATAGACTTGAGATTTTCAAGATACTGAGGTGTTGTTACGAATACATCGTGGATCTGTCTTGAATGTACAAATCTGATCTCAGGTCTCCTTGATTTAGGCTCAGCAGTAAGACCTACATCAATCTTTTTGGTTTCAATAAGGTTGAGAGTCTGGGCAGTAGCCTGTGTGTTAATAGAAACACGAATGTTTGGGAACTTTTCCATGAATTTCTGAAGGTAAGGAAGGAGGATATAACGGCAGAGTGTTGTGGAAACACCAAGCTGAATGTGTCCGATATTAAACTCCTTCATACGCTTGAGCTCAACCTCAGCGTTATTGATGTTGTCAAAAGCATCTTTAATATATTTATATAAGATCTGACCTTCCTCAGTCAGAGTTACACCTCTGGAATTACGGTGGAATAATTTAGTGTCTAATCCATCCTCAAGCTTAACGATAGATTTAGAAATTGCCGGCTGAGAAATATAAAGCTTTTTAGCAGCCTTTGATATATTACCGCAACTTGCAACCTCATAAAAGATTTTGTAGCCTGATAAGTTCTGATCCATCTGATGTACCTTCTTTCGATTCCTGAATTAATAGCAATGCAGTGATTGATTATAAAAGCTATCAGGCATAATGATAGATGACTGTGATGCCGATATTTAATTTATAAATCAAAATCATGAGTAATATAACATATTTTATTGCCATAACACAAGATTATTTATGCCACATATAAATATAACTTCAATAATTTTATGTAAATTTTTCACAAAACATTAAAATAACTATAACTCATAATAATTATCAAAAACATATATTAGAATTATATAAAGTGTAATGCTATAGTCATAGCATAATGGTTATAATGCTTGTTTTGTCGTGAAAAATAGGTTTAGGAGATTGTAATGGGAAAAGTTTTTAAATATGGAAAAGATGTAGATACAGATCAGATCATAGCATCTCAGTATCTTTTATATCCTACTATTGATGAGATGAAGGTGCATACCTTTGAGTCATTAGACTCGGATTTTATAAAAAATGTAACACCTGGAGATTTTATAGTTGCAGATGAGAATTTTGGGTGCGGATCATCCAGAGAACAGGCACCGGCAGTGCTAAAGGCACTTGGAGTCAAGGCGGTTCTTGCCAAGTCATTCGCCCGTATCTTTTACCGTAACTCAATTAATCTGGGTGTACCGGTAATTGTATGCAGTGATATATATGATCACGTTAAAACCGGAGATGAGATAGAGCTTAATATGGATGAGGGGTATGCCATGTTAAATGGTGTTAAGTACAGCTGTACAAAAGTACCTCCATATATGAAAAAGATCCTGGATCAGGGCGGCCTACTTGCTTCTCTTGATGCATGACCTTGATGGAATTGGTCCTGGGCCAGAGTTATAGATGTATGGTACAGATAAAGTTGATAAAGCTTTTAGATTGATATTTTTATTTTAGCCGATCCCATACAGGACGGCGTTTCGATATGGAGATTTACGATGGGAATGACTATAGCTGAAAAGATCATAGCAAGAGCGGCCGGTGTTGAGGAGGCCCATGCTGGTAATATTTATGTGGTTGAGCTGGATCATCTTATGAGCAATGATGGTACGACACACCTCACCATAGATATGTACAATAAACTAAAAAATAAAAAGATATATGACAAGTCAAAGCTTGTATGGATCATGGATCACAATGTTCCTTGTGACAGTCCAAAGACTGCAGCATCACAGAAAAAGATGCGGGATTTTGCAAGAGAGCATGGGATAACATTCCATGAGGGAGATGGCATATGTCATGAGCTTATGATAGAGAAATATGTAAATCCCAAGGAGCTGATTTTCGGAGCAGATAGCCATACCTGTTCTTATGGCGAGCTTGGTGCATTTGGCACAGGTGTAGGATGTACTGATTATCTTTATGCCATGGTGACAGGTAAGTCCTGGGTACTTGCGCCAGAGACTATTAGATTTAATTTTACCGGAGCACTAAGTAAGGGAGTCACCGCAAGAGACCTGATACTTACCATAATAGGAAGGATCAGTGCTAATGGAGCCAATTATAAGGCTATGGAGTTTGCGGGACCTGGCATGCAGAGCCTTACCATGTCTGACAGGATCTGTATCTGCAACTTATGTGTGGAGGCAGGAGCCAAAACTGCTCTTATGGAAGTTGATGACATTGCTAAGGCTTATTTAAGAGAGCATGGCAGAGAGGCAGTAGATGGTTTTGTCAGTGATCCTGATGCAGTATTTGAAAGGGTCTATGACATTGATCTCTCTCTGATAGTTCCGGTAGTTGCCAAGCCTCACTTTGTTGACAATGTTTCTCCTGTGGAAGAGGTGGAGGATGTTGCTATTAATGAGGCATTTTTAGGTTCATGTAATAATGGAAGGATTGAGGACCTGAGACTCGGAGCAGAGATAATAAAGGGCAAGCATGTGGCTGAGGGAGTGCGTTTCCTGGTATCACCAGCCAGTCGTGATATTTATGCCCAGGCCATGGAGGAGGGGATCATCGATACCTTTATGGAAGCAGGAGCCATGGTGGTCAATCCAAACTGCAGCGTATGCTGGGGCAGTTGCCAGGGAGTCATCGGAGAGGGCGAGGTACTGATCAGCACAGGTACACGTAATTTTAAGGGCAGAGCGGGAGATAAAAACTCCTTTGTCTATCTTGGCTCAGCGGCTACTGTAACTGCATCAGCTATCGCTGGCAAGATAGTAAAGGCGGAGGTATGATATGGAGTCATTTACAGGAAAAGTTTTTGTATTGGGAGATGATATTGATACGGATATTATCATTCCCACTGAATATCTGGCACTTAAGACAATAAATGATATGAGACAGTACGGTTTCTATCCATTGCGTCCGGAGCTTCCGTCGCTTATAAAGCCGGGGGACATCATAGTTGCGGGCAGTAATTTTGGCTGCGGCTCCTCCAGAGAGCAGGCACCAGAGGTCATAAAAGCTCTGGGTGTAAGCTGCGTTATTGCCAGGTCCTTTGCAAGGATCTTTTACCGTAACTCGATCAATAACGGGTTATTGCTGATTGAAAACGGAGACATTCAGGCTAGGGTCAAAGAGGGGGATGAGCTGACAGTAATCCCCGGACAGGAGCTAGTACATAAGGGAGAGTCTTATAAGATCGGATCATTGCCGGATAATCTCATGGATATTTTAAAAGAGGGCGGTCTCGTTAACGCCATGAAGAAAAGAAACGGGCTTATATAAGGAGGGACCATGGGTGCAACGCTTATTGAAAAGATCATAAGACGAAATGTCCATGACGATACGGTAAAGGCAGGGGACATTGTTTTTGTTAAGCCGGATCGTGTGATGATACATGATATTTTTATTCCATTTGTAGCGGACAAGTTCCATGAGATGGGATTTACCAAGGTATGGGATCCTGACAAGGTCGTCATCATATATGATCATATGGTGCCTGCCAGCCAGGTGGATGATACAAGACATTTCAGACGTGGAGATGCATTCGCCAAAGAGCAGGGCATCGAGCACATCCACAGAGCCGATGGTGTATGCCACCAGCTCATGCCAGAGCTTCATTATGCACAGCCTGCCAATATCGTATTCGGTACAGATTCCCACACGGTTACTTATGGTGGTATAGGGGCATTTTCTACAGGTATCGGGTATACTGAGATGGCTGGTATCCTGGGCACAGGCGAGCTTTGGGTCAAGGTGCCGGAAACTATAAGAGTCAATATAAATGGAAAATTGCCTGCGAATGTTACCTCCAAGGACATAATACTGACAATTATCGGAGATTTAACCGCAGCGGGTGCCACATATCAGGCTATGGAGTTTGCAGGTGATACAGTAGATGCCATGTCTGTTTCCTCGAGACTTACTATGGCTAATATGACCATAGAGGCTGGGGCCAAGTGCGGACTTTTTTATGCTGATGAGAAAACAGCAGAGTTCTCTGGAGTTCCATGTGATGAGGAGCATGGCTTCTTTAAAGATGAGGATGATGGAGATTATGCTCAGGTTTTAAACTATAAAGCAGAGGATTTTGTTCCGGTGGCTGCATGTCCGTCTCAGGTGGACAAAATAAGACCTATTTCCAGCCTTACGGATGTCACTATAGATCAGGTGTTTATCGGGTCATGTACTAACGGAAGACTCGAGGATCTGAGAGCGGCGGCTACGGTACTCAAGGGCAAGAAAGTTGCTCCTTATGTAAAGCTCATAGTCACACCGGCCAGCCGAAAGATATATCTTGATGCCCTCCATGAGGGTATACTCCAGATATTTAATGACGCAGGGGCGATAGTTATGAACCCGGGCTGCGGTTTATGCTGTGGACGTTCTGGCGGTATCATGACAGATGGTGAGACTGTAGTTGCCACAAATAACAGAAATTTCCTGGGCAGGATGGGTACCTCCAAGGTGAATATCTATCTCGCGTCTCCAGTGACTGCCGCCTGCAGCGCTATAACCGGAAAAATTACAGATCCTAGAGATGGAGTAAAGTAGTATCGTTGGAAACGGGCATAAATACTGGATTCTTGAATTGTCTGGTTGCAAAATGGTTGCAATAATCAGCAGTTTAATATCCTGTCTCATTTTGTCTCGTTTTGACCTGTTTTGTCTCGTTTCGTCCGAGCATGACTGTACAAATCTGCTGTAAAGTATGGCATAATTATAGCAATGAGAAATTTGTACGGGAGTGGGCCTTACTATGAAAAAAACGGATGGGGAAAAGGGAAAGCTTAGTGTTATAGAAAGTCTTGCTGAGTTATATCCGCAATTGTACCTGGAGCCGGGAGAAGAGGACATGAAGCTTTATCCGGAGGTTGTTCTAAAGGGTAAAGAAGTTCCGGAAAAAACTCTCAGGCATTTTAAAGGTTCGGTAAAGGACGATTGTACCATGGTGGAAACACCTGCGGGAGAGGTCAGGACTGTAACTTTTGGTTACAGAGAAGACTTTGTGACCTTTTTAAGGATAATGGGGGAGCGCTGTCAAAAGGCAGCTATCCCTGATACTCAGGGTGCGGTTTTCCTGGACGGAATTATCAATAATCATAAGATAGAACAGCATAAAAAAGAATATTATGAAGGTTTTGAAAAAAGGGGAGAAACGGCTCCGAGTATTTTCCAATGGCTGGAGGAAAAGAAAAGCTTCACTTCCGATAAAAGAAACTATACCGACGCTGTACTTGGGCTTTCCATAGGTCCATATAGTGGTGTTCTGGCCGGAGAGTTTGGCTTTGAAGATGAGCAGTGGCTGGAATATTCTCATAAAATCCGTCTGTTTCATGAATGTACACATTTTGTCTGCTACAGACTACGCCCCGGAGAGAGGGACAAGATCCGTGATGAGCTTATTGCTGATTCGGTTGGAATTTATGCTGCATTTGGAAAGTTTGACCGGAAAATGGCGGAAAGATTTCTTGGTATCGAAGATGGGAGATATGTTGGAGGAAGACTTTCCAACTATACGGATTCTCCCGATGAGCTTTTGGGAAGGATAGAAAAAATCTTTTGTACCATAGGGGAAATAGTGACCGCAAATACCGGTATTGATCCTTTGAGACTTGCATTGATTCTTGAGGATGAGGTATGAGAAGAGAATTCTATTATTTTAATCCGCGATTAACATTTAAACTTAACAGAATACGATACAAACCTTTAACTATAGTGGATTCTCATAAGTCTTCAGGAAAGAGAACGGCCCTGGATTCATATCTTAGGAACGTTCAGGGGTGTAAGATCTGGCAGGCTGTAGAACGGATATCCTTCGAAGAGTGGCTCAGAAATTTCCTTAGATTGTTTGCAGAGGAGTTTAGGGAGGTGAATTGGGAAAAGGAGCTGCGGGAAATACTTGAGGCTGAAGATGCAGCCGGTAAGCTCGGTGTGCTCATGAAAAAGAGCATAGTCGGAATCCAAATGTTTTATGTACTTGAATCCGGAGGTTATCTTGACGAAAGGATATTTAAGTGCATTTATCAGCTGGCAAAACAAAATATTGATAGTCTGCATCTGATAATAACTACGGAATTCCGGGGAAACAATAACTATCGTGAGTATGAGATGGACAGCCGCGTCAATATGATAACAATATCCGAGTTTCTTCTGAAGCCTGAAGAAATAAAAAAGAGTTTTTCGGAAAACGGGATAATGTTGTCGTCAGAGGAAGTTGCATTGGCCTTTCAATACACCAATGGATGGATAGCTTTAGTCAGTATGCTTTTTCAAAGAATGAATGATTATGGAAAGGCAGCTACCTGGCTTTTTTTGGGAGAATTGATATCAGGCTGGGGAGCCAAGATAAAAAAGCCCGGAGATTTGGGATACAGCGAGGAAATGCAGACTCTCCTTACAAAAGTGAGTATGGCAGAAATATTCACTGTTCAGGAGGTGAAGGACATCCTGTCGGAAGCAGAAGGAGAGGCTTTTGACGAAGGGGCTGTAGAGACTTGTCTGGATCATCGCTGTTTACCGTCTTTGGTTTACAGAGATGAAGAAACAGAAGTCTTTCATATACATTGGCTTTTAAACAGATATTTTAAAAAGAAATTCCTGAAGCTTCCACCGGAACAGCAGGAAAAGCTTAAAAGAGCTTATCAGAAAACACGGGATGCTTTTAAGGATGTTACTGAAGATTTAGAACAGATACAGGAATATATCCTTCAGATGGATATTGATAAAGCAAACAGTGAGATCCAGAGACTTAAGCTATTGGGAAGAAAGGTAAGACACGAAGACAGGTGTATACTTTTTGTTCTCGAACGTTTAAAAGAAGCATTGGAAGGACATGGACAGAATGCTGTAGAAATTCTGAATCAAAGGCTGAACAGACTCTTTGAAACCGGCAGATTCAGTGATGGATGGATCATTGCCATAGGTGGCATCATCATAAAATATTTTCTGGGTGGAGACTATACAGAAAATATGGAAGCCATAGAAGATGCAGTGCTTTATGGCGATCTTTTCAAGGATCGTGACAGATATGGTTATATCATGCTGATCCGGGGGCTTATCCTTCTAAGGAAAAAGCGCTTGAAAGAACTTGAGATGATCATGGAAGATTTCGTTTCAGGGACAGATAAGGAAAAAGCTATATGTTATCTTTTTAAAGCCATGGCATGTGCAGAAACTGATGAAGAAAAAGCAAAGAATAATATGAATAAAGCTGTAAAGATAATGGTAGATAAGAATTATATTTTACCCATGGCATCTTTTTATGAGTATATATATAAGATTTCCGGCGGTATCAGGGGAGAAAAGGAGAAGAAGTTTTTCGATGATGTAAAAAAAACAGTCAACCGTTACAAGAATCTTATGCGCATGAATCATGAGAAAAAGGAAGATGCCTATGGCGCAAAACTGACCAGAAGACAGTTTGAAGCGGCGGAGCTTGCGGGAGAGGGACTGGGCAACAAAGAAATAGCCCAACGAATGGGCATAAGTGAGAATACTGTCAAGACTACAATGAAGGCAGTGTTCCAGAAGCTTGGTGTGGAAAAACGCGAGGAGCTCAGATACAGAATGAAAGAGTATGGATGATGCTTCTTGGAAACATGTGCCTGCATATCATGGAAATACTGTAAATAGCATTATTTCCATGATATGCAGGCTTTTATCACCCTTTTTTTCTGTATGACACCCGGGGTGGCACAATAATTAAATCACCCTAAAATCACCCGTATTACACTAAAAGGATGATTTTTTTGTTGTTTAAGATATGGCAGAATTGTTTTTGCAAGGAAGCAAAATCATCGAAAGGAGAAGATATGAAAGGCTTTAAAGCGTTTTGTGAATACCTTAAAGATAACGAAGAACTTAAGAAGAGTATTCTTAGTATGGTAAATGTTGAAGATATAATTGCAAAGGCCAAAGAGTTGGGGTTTCAGATCTCGCCGGATGATGTGGAGAATTTATTTTCTATAGATGATAATGTTCTTGCAAAAGTGGCAGGAGGGTTTAATATAGTGCCGGATTCCGATATGAATGTTGTATTACCACCTCGTGGCCGTTGATGGTAGGATTGTTGAGTAAGAACTTAAAAAGAGTGAATCTTTTTAGAGATAATAATTTTTATTTTCCGTATGATACGGAAGGAAGGAGAAAGTCAATGACAGCAAAAGAGTTACAGGAGAAGATCGCAGCTGATGAGAGTCTGGGAAAGAAGTTTGAGGGTATCACAACAGTAGATGCGCTTGTAGCAAAGGCAAAGGAGCTGGGATTTGATCTTGATGCTTCTGAGATCGAGAAGCTTTCAGATGTTTCTGCTGAGGATCTCGGCAAGGCAGCAGGCGGCTGGGACGCAATTGCATGGACAACCTGGGCAATCGCAAGACCATCATAATAGGTTTTTGTCACAAATCAGAGAGAGGGGGCAGGCGGAATTCCTGCTCCCTTTTTTGAGTTTAACGATTACTGATTAAGAGATTGAGAGAATAAGAGATGGGATTTGATCAATTTGGAATTGTCATTACAAATCGCTGTACTGCAGCGTGTAAGTTTTGCGGCTGGAGATGCAGTCCGAAGAATCATGGCGTTATAGAGCTTAATATGGCAAAGGATGCCATAGATCAGGCAGTATCACTGGGTCTGACCAGACGCCTGGGACTGACAGGGGGAGAGGCCTTTTTATATCCTGATCTGGTCCGGGATATATTAAAGTACGGAAGGAAAAAAGGATATAAGGTATGTTCCATTGCCACCAATGGATTCTGGGGAGGCTGGTCAGATGAAAAAATAGATGCTGTTCTGGAATCGCTGGAAGATTGTTGTGATCTGATTTCTTTCAGTTATGATTCTTTTCATGCTGAGTATATCCCTGAAGAGTCTATATGGCATGCGGCAGAGTCTGCAGGAAGACATGGGATAAAGTTTCATATTTCTGTTGCTGATGTGAAGGGTGAAAGAGGAGCCGGCCCGTTCCTGGCATCTCTAAGTGAAAAAGCATTGAAAAGAAGCTATGATTTTTATCCGCTTCAGCAGATCGGAAATGCCATGGATATGCCTGAGGAGATGTTCTGCAGAGACTTAACAAGGGAAGAGGTGTCCTGCAAAGGATTCGGACTTTTTACATTATTGTATGATGGAAGGGTTTTTCCCTGTTGCAATCCGGGGATTTTTGATACAGATCTTTATATGGGGAATATAAAAGAAACATCATTAAAAGATATGCTTGAAAGTTCCGATGTATTTAAATATATGCGTCTCTTGTGCAATAAAGACTACTATCGGAGGCTGATCATTCGTGCAGAGGAAACCGGACTTATCAATGTACCTGAGAAGGTCGTAAGTGGTTGTGAAATATGCCATTGGATGTTCCGTGATAAAAAAATTGCTGATCAGATTTATCCGATGCTAAAGGAATTGTATCAGGAGATGATAGTGCATAATTTTTTGTGTAAAAAAGAAGGAGAATGATATATGGACATCAGGGATGTTTGTTTTTTTCTAACGGATCGTTGTACAGCTGCCTGTCCTGTATGTTTTGCTCAATGTTCTCCTGACAGGAAATTCGTAATGGATAAAAATCTCATAAAACGGTACATGAGGGAGGCTAAAGAACTTGGGACAGTAAAAACCTTTGATTTTTCCGGTGGTGAGCCTTTGCTGTATCCGGAGCTTCTTTTGGAAACCGCTCGCTATGGTATGGAGGAGTGCGGTATACCATTTGCCATAGTTACCAATGGATTTTGGGGTAAAGATATTGACTATGCAAGAAAGCTTATGAAAAAACTGGTTGATGTCGGTATAAAGGGTATGAGGTTAAGCGTAGATGCTTTTCATCAACAGTTCGTGCCGCCTCAGTCAGTGAAAAATGCCCTTATAGCCATATCTGAGGTCGGTTTGAGACCGGAACTTTCCATTATGGATACAAAAGACAGAAGCGGGATTGTGAAAACCATCGAGAGTCTCAGACCGGAGATTTATCTTGCGGACGATGTTATATATTATCCGGTTGTACTTCCGGAGCTGGCAGCCAACAGTACAAGGCATGGACTGACAGATGATGACGTTATAAAGACATTCGATGTCAAAAATGCTACATGCATAGGGGTTGAAAGCATCAATATTTATTTTGATGGTAAGATGTATCCATGTTGTTCGCAGTTTTCTTTTGAAATACCCGGAATATGTCTGGGAACGGCCGGAGAAACCTCACTTAAAGAGGCAGTGGAACGCATGAACAGGAATCCTGTGCTTGATATGATGAAGCGCTGTGACCTGAAATGGTTTGTGAAGGAAGCAGAGTCTCTGGGTATAAAATTCAAGGAGTGCTATTCCATGGATTGCGAGATATGCAGGGATCTTTTAAATAATCCCGTATTTATGGAACATATAGAGAAAAAAGCAAAAGAAGAAAGCCAGAAAATGAGAGTTGCCAAATTCCTGGGTAAAGGATAGGCGTATATTCGGGATTATACGATAAACCATTATGTTCGGGATACCATATTCAGGAGGGAGAAACACTTTATGAGCGAAGATACCAAATTGATCAGAAGTATTTTTGATACGGAAAGTGAAGACCAGGTTAAATCACCGGAGAAACTGGATGATTATATCAGGGTTTCTACTCCCAGAATTTGGATTTTTACTTTTGCCCTTTGTCTTCTCACCGTAGGTTTTCTGTTTTGGGGGTTCTATGGGAAAATCCCCATAAATATGATGGTGAAGGGTGTCGGAATTAGTGAGACAGATCTTACTAAGGTAAAGAATACGGACGAGATCATCGTTAGCGAAATAATATGTCTTGTTGACTCAACTAACAATACCTCAAGCATGTTGGAAGATAAAGTAGCCCATGTTTCCTTCAGAGACGGAAATAAAGCAATAGGAAGAGCATATCTCTACGATACTACGCTTCAGAAGGATGAAGAGGTTATGAATATACTGGAGCGTTACAATGTTGATTATCAGTGGGTCTATTCTCAGCTCGGAACCGGGGGCTATCGTTATATAGTAAAGATAATTCTTGATGAACCCATAAAATATCTTTATTGGGGCGATACCTGTGATGTATCCATCACCGTTAATGAAGTTAGTCCGATCAGTCTTTTGCTTGAATAAAGGAGCCGGTATGAGTGATAAAAAAAATACAGCTAAGCCGGTAAAAGTGCCAGTGATTCTCCAGATGGAAGCTCTGGAGTGCGGTGCAGTCTCGCTTGCTATGATACTGGCTTACTATAAAAAGTGGATTCCTTTAGAGAAGGTGAGGGCAGATTGTGGAGTATCACGTGACGGCAGTAATGCAAAAAACATAATGGATGCAGCTATCAGTTACGGACTGGAGGGAAATGCCAAAAGATATGGTCCGTCATTGCTGAAGCAGTTGGGAAAGTTTCCCTGTATCATCTGGTGGAATTATAATCATTTTATGGTCCTGGACGGATTCATAGACGATAAGGCTGTTGTGAACGATCCTGCAATGGGAAGAGTCACCCTTTCCAAGGAGGAATTTGAAAGCTCTTACTGTAATCTATGTATCCAGCTGACTCCGGGAGAAAATTTCGTACCCGGCGGAAAACCACGCAGTGTTCTTGCTTTTTTCAGGGACAGCATAAGAGGTGGAGAAAAGGATTTTGCACTTATCATGCTGACTGCAGGGTTAGGTGTTCTTATCGGAGTAGCCATACCTGCTTTTACCAATGTTTTCACTCAGCTTATTCTTACTGATGATGACATGGATCTGCTTCCGGGGTTCCTATGGCTGTTTGCAGCTGTCATAGTATTTCAATTTATTTGTCAGGCATTTTCTGCGATTATCATCATGAAGGTCACAGGCAAAATGGCTGTTAAGTCTAATTTTGCTTTTCTGGAACATGTTATGAATATGCCGCTTGACTTTTATGCACAGCGTATGGCCGGAGATCTTACCTCCCGACAGGCCCAGAATGATATGGTTGCAAAGGTTCTGGCAGGACAGCTGGCACCTACAGTTATCCAGATAGTTCTTTTGGTGTTTTACCTGGTTATCATGATCAGGTATAGTGTTCTGCTCTCTGTAATAGGAGTGATCACTGTTGTGGCCAATCTTTTGATAACTGATTTTATTGCAAAGAAAAGGATGGAGTTTTCACGTCTTCAGATGAGAGATGAAGGAAAACTTGATGGAACCACCATGTCCGGCATCAATATGATCGAGACTATCAAGGCTGCCGGAGCAGAGAATGGGTTTTTTGAGAAATGGTCAGGTTATGAGGCCTCTCTTAACAGAAGTAAGGTGGATTTTAACAATCAGAACCAGTTCCTGTCACCACTGCCGAAGCTTGTTCAGGAGATTTCCACAGCTGTCATTATTGCGTTTGGAGCCTGGCTTATCATTAAGGGCTATATGACTGCCGGTATATTTCTTGCTTTTCAAGGAATGATGAATGCTTTTATGGTTCCTGTAAACCTTCTTGCTGCATCTGGTCAGCGAGTACAGGAGATGAGGGCTTCCATGGAACGTATCGAAGATGTTATGCGTTATCCCGAGAATGAGAACAAGCATATGGTTGGCGATCCCGAGAAACTAAAGGATGTAGAAAGGCTTAATGGAGATATTGAGATATCTCATATATCCTTTGGATACTCTTTGTGCTCAGATCCACTGATCAAGGATTTTTCATTATCTATAAAATCGGGAGAATGGGTGGCATTGGTAGGAGCTTCGGGTTCAGGTAAATCCACCATTTCAAAGCTCGTTGCCGGACTTTACGAGCCCTGGGAAGGAACTATCAAGTATGATGGTAAAGAGAGAAAAGAAATTACGAAGGAGGTTTTCACAGCATCTCTTTCTGTGGTTGATCAGGATGTAGTAATGTTTGCCGATACCATAGATAACAATATACGAATGTGGGATGACACAATATACGATTTTGAAACAATTCTCGCTGCCAAGGATGCGGGAATCTATGATGACATAATGCGAAATAAGAAAGGATTTTCCTACAGACTTGAAGAAGGAGGCCGTAATATCTCCGGAGGTCAGAGACAGCGAATAGAAATTGCCCGTGTTCTGGCCTGTGATCCTTCTATCGTTATCATGGATGAAGCTACCAGTGCCCTTGATGCAAGAACCGAGTACCAGGTTTCACAGGCAATACGTGAGCGTGGTATCACAACTATAATAGTTGCTCATCGTTTATCCACCATCCGGGATTGTGACAAGATACTGGTATTTGACAACGGTAATGTTGTTGAACACGGGACTCATGATGAACTCATGAAAATGGACGGTTTGTATCGAAAGCTTGTAACTGTGGAGTAATGGGTATGAAGGATAGGGGAACACTGTTTGGAGAACATTTAAATGAGCGACGATACCGTGACAGGCGCATGAAGGATCAGTCCATTATAGACGTTGCCGATGCGGTTACCCAAAGTGCTCATAAGCATTTTCTAAGTGACAGCAGAGAAGATGACCTGCGTCACGAGTTGGAGAGGATTTGTTCTTATTTCAATGTCAAAGCATCAGAAAATGTTCCGGAAACACAGGACGTTAATGAAATTATCAATTATGTGACGAGGGCATCCCTCATTATGCACCGCCGTGTGACATTGGATGATCTTTGGTGGAAAAACGGAGACGGACCACTTCTTGTTGTGAGAAAATCCGATGGTCGCTTATTAGCGTTACTTCAGGACAGATTAAACAGATATTTTTATGTTGAAGGAAAAAGTAACAAGATACTCGTAAATGCCGGTAATTCAGGGGCTTTTGAGCGTGAAGCAGTATGTTTTTACAGACCGCTTCCATATAAAGAAATGACAGGAAGAGAATTGATAAATTTTCTTCTTCGCAGTATCTCTCACATAGATTATGCTATGCTTCTGCTTTCAACTATAGTTCTTTTACTTATAGGAACGTTAGTGCCTTTGTTTACGGATTTTATATTTAAGAGGATTATACCTACACGTTCTGTGACGCTTGTGGGAACCGTATTTATGCTTTTGGTGGTTTCTGCTATATCGGCATACTTTGTGACTGTGGTGCGTACGGGAATCATTGACCGCATAAGAGAAAAGATGGAAGTGCTTTTGGAGAACGCTGTTATGGGAAGACTTATGAACCTTCCGCCAAAGTTCTTCCAGGGTAAAAGCTCCGGTGGTCTTGCTCAAAGCCTGATAGTGGTGAGACAGATACCTATGATTATCATGGATGCAATCATAGGACCCGGAAGTATAGTTATATTCTCAATCATTTATGTCATACAGATAGCCATGATGTCTTCGGGACTTGCAATACCTGCTTTCGGAACACTGGTGCTTCAGTGGATAGTTGCACTGATATGTATAAGACAGAAAAATGAGTATTTGGAAAAAGAACTGGAAGGTGATATGGATGCACAGGGTCTGGTATATCCGCTTATAACGGGTATCCAGAGGATACGTCTTTCGGGTTGTGAAGACCGTGCTGTTGCTCTTTGGGCCAGAACCTATAAGAAAAAGGCAGGTGCGGCGTACCAGCTGGTATTTCCTTCGGTTATTCAGAATGAACTTGTAAATCTGGTATCGCTTTTAGGAATACTGGTTGTTTATTACATGGGAAGGAAAAGGGATATAGAGGTAGCCCAGTTTGCTGCATTCCTGGCGGCATTTACCATATTGACTACCAATATGAAGATGTTTCTTCAGAGCAGTCCGCTGATGGCTTATCTCAGACCAATCCTTCATATGCTGGAACCGGTGCTCAAGGAGCTTCCGGAGGTTAATGAAGAGAGAAAATATCTGGACAGACTTACCGGAAAGATAGATATCAACCATGTTTCTTTCAGATATCATGAGGATCAGCCATATATCCTTGATGATTTTGATCTTCACATAAAACCTGGTGAATATGTTGCTATAGTAGGTCGAAGCGGCTGTGGAAAATCAACGGTTCTCAGACTCCTCATGGGGTTTGAAAATGTTGAAGAAGGAACCATAACCTATAACAATGTGGATATAAAGGATATAGATCTGGGTTTCCTGCATAGGAATATGGGGACAGTTCTGCAGAACGGAAGTCTTTTTACAGGAGACATTTTCTCCAATATAACTATATCCGCGCCATACCTTACCATGAAGGATGCCTGGGAAGCAGCTGAAAAGGCCGGAGTGGCTGAAACCATAAAACAGATGCCCATGGGTATGCATTCGCTTATAAGTGAGGGTTCAGGTGGTATCTCGGGAGGTCAGAAGCAGAGACTTCTGATAGCAAGGGCTATAGTGGCAAAACCAAAGATACTTATCTTTGATGAAGCAACCAGTGCCCTGGACAATATAACGCAGAAGATTGTATCAGATTCTCTTGATCAGATGAACTGTACACGTATAGTTGTGGCTCACAGATTATCGACCATACGTAACTGTGACAGAATCATCGTTCTGGATGGTGGAAAGATCATTGAAGATGGAAGTTATGACGGGCTGATTGCGAAGAAGGGTTTCTTTGCAGATCTTGTCAGCCGGCAGCAGGTGGATCAGTAATAAAATCAACAAGAAAATGCTCTTTAAAAGCGCGGGCATCTTCAAACTCCCCAAACCCCTCAGTCTTTGAGGGGTTTTAGTTTCCTTTCCTCCACTTTTGTTTCATAATATAAACATGAACAATAAATGGACTCCTTTGGGAAATGAAACTATTTTCCTAAATTTCAAACGCAATCTCATTCAGCAAATGTGTGTTGATCATTTTGTTTTGCTTACAACAGTATTTGAGATATTTTTTATGGAGATAATATCACTGATAGTCTCACTGGATCGTTATAGTTTCAGCTTTTTTATTACAGCCTCAAGGTATGAGGCCGATGCTGTCTGGTCATCAAACATATCCTCCTCGTATTTGGCATAGAATGTCTTATCTTTATACTCTTTTAAAAGTGTTGGTGAAAATACCGGGTCAGCCTCCGGGACAAATATGCCATTAAGCTTTTGGTAGCAGGTCTTGGCGGTGGCCTTTTTTCTATATTTAGGATCCACGAACTCTGCAACAGATTTATGGATGGCCTTGTCCTCAAATGGCAGATAGTAATAGTCCTTATAATCAGGATAAAAATACTTGAGCTCGCCAGAGTAGAGATCAGTGCATAAATTTATGGAAGAACTTTCCATGTTTAGTGTCCATCCGTCTATATTGATGTCTATGGGATGAGGTACTTTTATAGCAGTACCTGAATTATGCTGCATACAGTCGTATAGGAGACTCAGTACTTTATTCTGACCTGAACGTAAATCTACGATTTCGTGGGATTTGAGACAAAAATCACCCTTTAGTCCATATATATAGTTAAGTATAGGCAGCACATTGGGGAGGTTTTCTATATCCTCTGCATTATGGAGCAGGAGGCTGTTTAGCTTGTCCGGGTCACGATCCCTCTGCCAGTCAAAGTATACATATATCAAATCCCCTCCAGAGTATTGATCCTCACGGTATATCCCCAGGAATTTCTCGCAGGTCTTGAGTTTAAGATTTGGGAGATCAAGTAGCTTTTTCAGAGGTCTGATCTTTTTGAAAATGTCAAAGCTGGAGACCCTGTCAAAGCTGTAAGGAAGTTCATATTGCTCTACCATACGAGTAAGAAATGGTATGTCAAAACCATCTCCATTAAAGGAAATAAGTACCTTTTTACTTGATAATAGAGTAAAGAAGTTTTCAAGCACAAGGCTCTCGTCAGAAACATCCTCACAAAAATACTGTATTAGTTTCCAACCGTTATCATAGGTCAAAAGTCCTATGAGGTATAAACCGGATTTCCAGGCCGAGAGACCTGTTGTCTCAATATCAAAGAACATGATGTCCTCAGGAGGAGCAATCATGGAAATATCAAAATTTGTAGATAATTCGATTGATTTTTCTATACGTATCATGATATACCTTTCCCTCAGGCAAAACTTAGTAGTTAGTGTTATCAGTCTATCACATCCTGGTTTTGGATGTATAGCATTTGAGTATCAGTTGTGGTATCATTTCAAACAAGTATGTGTATACATCAGGAGATTTTAGATGATTAGTTTTATACATGGAGAGCTCGCTGAGATTCAGGATGGCATGATAGTTGTAGAGGCTTCGGGTGTAGGTTATGGTATCAGAGTGCCAGCTACACTTATTGGTGCGCTGCCATCTATTGGCGAGGAGGTTAAGATATATACATATTTCTCTGTCACACAAAATGGTGTTGAGTTGTGTGGATTTTTGACACCTGAGGACAGAGAGATGTTTACTATGCTTTTGACAGTCAGCGGAGTAGGACCTAAGGGAGCACTTGGTATACTCAGTGCCATGGCACCGGATGATCTCCGCATGGCTATAGTTACAGGAGACAGCAAGGCTATCTCCAGAGCACCGGGAGTAGGCAGTAAGACAGCTCAGCGTATAGTTATAGATCTTAAGGACAAGCTGGATGCAACAGAGGTATTTAATACAGCTTTGGATTCAGGATCTGGCAGAGATGCAGTGGTTTCTGGCAATGTAGCCATGCATAATGCAGCCAAGGAGGCAGTCGAGGCGCTTGTTGCTCTTGGTTACTCACAGATGGAGGCCGGCAGTGCAGTTAAAAAGGTGGATGTAACTAAGGACATGACAGTTGATCAGATATTAAAGGCCAGCCTTAAATTTCTGAATTTTTTGTAAATAATATGATGATATTAGTGTCATAAGTCTTCTCCCACGTGTGCTTGCACAAAAGTGGGAGATAGACTTCATGACACGCCCCGCATGACTGGTGGCAGATTCAAAGGATCTGCCATGTAGCGTCAGCCCTCGCGGAGCGAATTCTAATGGGCTGGTGTTCCCAGAAGCGCAAAGCACGAAGCGGTCCGATATCGACTTTTGACCCGCTCGAACAGTGAGTGGCAAATACTTTTGACACTCACGTCATAATATATCTTGTATTTTTAGAAGGAATTTTTATAATAGATGGAACGTCGCGTTATTAACACAGATGAAACGGTAGAGGATAGACAGCTTGAGCCAAAGATAAGACCTCAGACACTGGATGATTATATAGGTCAGTCCAAGCTTAAAGAGATGCTTAAGATTTATATAACAGCTGCCAAAAATCGTGGGGAGTCTTTGGACCATTGTCTGTTTTATGGTCCACCGGGACTTGGTAAAACAACATTATCCAATATTATAGCCAATGAGCTGGGAGTAAATATCAAGGTTACTTCTGGACCGGCTATAGAAAAACCTGGAGAGATAGCCGCGATTTTAAACGGATTATCTGAGGGTGATGTACTTTTTGTGGATGAGATACACAGACTCAATCGTCAGGTTGAGGAGGTACTTTATCCGGCGATGGAGGATTTTGCTATAGATATTATGCTGGGCAAGGATGCAACAGCCAGATCTATAAGATTGGATCTGCCGCATTTTACTCTGATTGGCGCAACTACAAGAGCGGGACTTTTGTCAGCGCCATTGAGAGACAGATTTGGTATCATATCAAAGCTTGAGTTTTATAACAAAGAGGAGCTCAAGCAGATAGTACTCCGCTCAGCGGGAGTTTTAGGCGTTGAGATAGATGATGAGGGTGCAGAGCGTATAGCTCTGAGATCCAGAGGCACACCTAGACTCGCCAACAGACTGTTAAAGAGAGTCAGAGATTTTGCCGATGTAAGGTATGATGGACGTATAACCAGACAGGTAGCCGATATGGCCTTGGATATACTCGATGTGGATAAGCTGGGACTTGACCAGAATGACAGGACATATCTTATGACTATCATCGACAAGTTTAACGGTGGACCGGTAGGTGTAGAGACACTTGCGGCGGCACTTGGAGAGGACAGCGGCACCATAGAGGATGTTTATGAGCCGTATCTCCTTATGAACGGACTTATAAACAGGACACCGAGAGGGCGTGTTACTACTGTAAATGCCTATAAACATTTAGGCATGCCTTATCAATCCACGTTAGATACTATGTAAAGTCAGTTTATAATATGATAAAATATAATTTATAGAACTAGGATTTTTTAACCAGAAAGATAGAGAGTAAACCTATGGCAGAGAAAAACACAGTAGAAGTTGTTATTGATGGAAAAATTTATCAGCTTTCGGGCAATGCTACCGAGGGATATATGCATGAGGTGGCTAGTTATCTCAACCAAAAGATTCTTGACTTCAAGAGACAGATGTCCAATTATAATAAGCTGGATGACAACTTAAAAGCATTGCTGCTTGAGATCAATATCTGTGATGATCTTTTCCGGGAGCAGGATAAGACTCGTAAGTTTGAGAGAGATAAGGATGAGGCTGAGCGAGAGAGTTACAGTGCAAAGCATGACCTGGTAAATATGCAGGTCAAGCTTGAGACAACCTTAAAGGAGCTTGAGAACACTCAAAAGCGTCTTGCAGAGCTTGAGGCAAAACAGGCTGCAAGGGATGCAAGAGATAAGGCCTTGTCAGAGGATGAAAAAGTAACTTCTATTACTACAGGAGCCAGAAAAAAGAACTAATTTTTTGATATGAGGATTATAAGAGATAAACGCGTAGAGCTGCTTGCACCCGCAGGCTCATTTAAGTCTGTGGTAGCGGCAGTAAATGCAGGAGCTGATGCCATATATATGGGTGGCAGGAGATTTGGAGCTCGTGCATATGCGGATTCAGCAAAGACCGAGGAGGAAGATATGGTGATGGAGGCTATCCGTTACTGTCATCTCTTCTCGGTAAAACTATATATGACAGTAAATATACTCTTTAAGGACATTGAACTTAAAGAGCTTTTTTCATACATAAAACCATATTATGAGGCAGGAGTGGATGGCCTGATCATGCAGGATCTTGGCGCAGTAAAAAAGATCCATGAGATGTTTCCGGGACTTGAGGTACATGCCAGTACACAGGACACTATTTCAAGTGTAAGCGGTGCTCGTATGGCCCAGAGGTTTGGCATGACCAGAGCTGTGTGCAGCAGAGAGCTGAGCCTCAAGGAGATTAAACGCATTCACGATGAGACTGGTATGGAACTAGAGGTATTTTGCCATGGTGCCATGTGCTATAGCTTTTCTGGAGCATGCTTTATGTCATCCCTACTGGGAGGCAGATCAGGCAACAGAGGGCGCTGTGCAGGTACCTGTCGTCTGTGCTATGAGGCGATCAATCGCGGTGAGACAGCATTTACAGGAGATACAACTCAGTCAGGCAATGTAAAAAAGGCTGGCGAGACGCACAAAAAGGGATATCTGCTCAGTATGAAGGACATGCAGACTATAGATCTTTTGCCAGAGCTTATACAGGCAGGTGCCTATAGTTTCAAGATAGAGGGACGTATGAAGTCCCCTGTCTATACAGCTGGTGTCGTAAGTGTTTATAGAAAATATCTTGACCTTGCTCTTAGGTATATAGATGGTGAGGTGGATAGTTATGATGTATCACCGGAGGATGTCAAGATACTCAGAGAGGTATTTGACAGAGGTGGTGTCACAAGTTATTTAAAAAAGCATAACGGTGCTGACATGATAGCCATTGAGGAGAAAAAATTCCGCGAGGTGGATAAGGAGGTTCTGGAGTATATTGAGTCAGAGTACATCCTTAAAAACCGTACCATATCTTTGGATGCAGATATGGTAGTCAGTGTAGGAGCACCGGCAGTTCTCACCTTGAGTGATGAGGCGGGCAGGATAGTGACCGCTGTTTCTGATGATATTGTTGCCGTGGCAGAGAGTCACCCCATGACCAGAGAGGACGTTGAGGCCAGACTCAGAAAAACCGGTGGAACAGCCTTTAGTTTAAATGAGGTCAATGTACAAATTGATAGTAATGCTTTTTATCCTGTTGGTAAGCTCAATCAGTTGAGACGTAAGGCACTGGATATGTATGAAGAGGAGATTTTAAGTGGTTCGGAGAGACAGCTCACGACAGCATAATAGAGATAAAGATAAAGGCGATGCCAGAAATAAGAGAGTCTCGGGTAATAAAAAATCCGGATCAGCTTCTGTTTCTAAGTTTAAACAGGGAGGTCGTGATCGCTCTCAAGTAAAGGCAAGGGTCAGTGGTTCAGGTTCACCAGTCAGATCAGAAAATAAAGATAATAAAAAAAGAACTGCTGTTAATGATGCTCCAGAGACAAGGAGCCATGGTGTTTCTGCGGATATGTGGCGGGTACCTGTTTCGGTTTCAGTTGAGACGGAGGCTCAGTTAAAAGCAGTTATCGATCATAAGGCAGTAAACTGTATTTTTATTGATGAGGCCTGCTTTGGGATGGATAGTATTTTGCCAGGCAGGGGAGCCAAACAGGAGAGAGCCCAAGATGAGGCCGAGGCAGAGGCATTCGCAAAAATCATAAACGATATACATGACAGTGGTAAAAAGGCCGGGCTCAGGCTCAGACGTATTGAGAGAGATACTGATCCGGGACTTAATTCCAGAGATTTGCTGAGACATCTTATAGATATGGGGGCTGTACCTGATGCTGTTCTGATCCGCAGTTATGATGAGGCTATGATGGTTGAGGACATCTGGAGTTCAGAAACTGGTAATAAAGGTTTAAACCCTATAAAGAGGATATTCGATTATACTTGTTATGGTTACAACACAGAGGCTGTTTCCATGCTTTTGGAGCTGGGAGCAGATGGGCTGACCTATCCTATAGAGCTTACATATAGAGAGTGTATGAGTTTGAGACGTCAGGTGAGGGATTATGATGATGTAAGGATATCAGCGGTTCCTTATGATGTTTTGGTCTATGGACATCTTCCGATGATGGTAAGTGCCAACTGTATCCAGAGGACCTCTGATAAGTGTGATCATAAAAATCGCATTTTGGCATTGAGAGACCGTATGCAAAAGGATATGCCTGTAAGGTGTTACTGCAAGTACTGTTATAACCAGATATTTAATGCAGAACCACTGGTTTTGTATGATCTCGAGACTGAGGTTCGTTCTCTTGATCCGGAGTGTGTAAGATATGACTTTACGGTTGAGAGCGGCAAGCAGGTAATTGATATACTTGCCGGGCTCGTCCCAAGAGATATAACGAGAGGACATTTCCGACACGGTATCGAGTAGGATATATTATTAGATATGGTAAATTTATATATTACAGCTACAAAATATATTCAGTTATTACTGATAGTTCTGTATACATATTGTAATTTCAGATTTTTATCTATACCTGATCAGGATGATGCGAATCCGCTTTGTGACTGGCAGTTTCGCATCATTTTACTGGTTCATTTTCTGGTGAATTTCACTATTTATTTAAAAACTGACAGTATTGGCACTGTAGTCTTTTATATAATTCAGTTGATCTTTTTCCTGGCCTATATGTTTTTATCCACACATATATATCGTAATATAAATCGCTTATTGCTCAATAATACTGTGTTCTTTCTGGCATATGGCATGATCATACTGGAAAGACTGGATATGGATAAAGCTATAAAACAGTTTGCGATAGTCGCGTGTTCTGCATTTATCACACTGGCCATTCCATATATTATTGACAGAGTGTGGGATCTTGTGAGATGGAGATATTTTTTTGCTGCTATTGGCATAGTGCTCCAGGGTATAGTTCTCGTCATAGGAGCTACAAGTTATGGAGCCAAGATGTCCATATCCATCGCGGGGATGACATTTCAGGCGTCTGAGGTGGTCAAGATAACGTTTGTTTTGGCAACAGCTGGTATGCTCAGTCAGGCTGAGAGTTTTAGAGATATTTTTATAACCTCACTTGTAGCTGGGCTGCATATGTTGATATTGGTATTCTGTAAGGATTTGGGAGCAGCACTTATATTTTTTATTGCATATCTTGTTATGCTCTACATTTCTACCAATAATTTTTTGTATTTATTTCTTGGAAATGTTGCCATGTGTCTGGCAGCGGTTTTTTCCTATTTTTCTTTTAGTCACGTACGCACCAGAGTTTTTGCATGGTTAGATCCGTGGGCGGACATAGACAATAAGGGCTATCAGATAACGCAGTCTCTTTTTGCGATTGGTACAGGTGGATTTGTGGGACTGGGCCTTTATCAGGGACTGCCTAATAAGATTCCCATTGTAGAAAAGGATTTTATAATATCGGCTATATCAGAGGAGATGGGCGCTATTACAGCCATCTGCATAACTCTGGTCTGCCTCGGATGCTTTATGCAGATGATGCTTATAGGCACCTATATGGAAGATGGTTTTTATAAATATGTGTCTGTCGGACTCGCAATTGAGTATATAGTTCAGGTGTTCCTGACAATTGGAGGGGCTATTAAATTTATCCCTTCAACTGGCGTCACATTACCATTTGTAAGCTATGGAGGCTCTTCCATGGTCTCTGCATTTATTGTATTTGCAATCATACAGGCTCTATACATCATACAGGGCAACGAGGATGAGGCAGATGAGATAGAGGTCCTTGAGAATGCCTCAGCCAGGAGTGCATCATATCACCTGCCGGAATATGATATGGAGGAGATTGATATTAAGGATGCTGACCCACATTATAAAAATGAAAGAGTCAGTGCGGAGGATCTGGGGTATTGATTACTGATTTACAACAAATAGGTGATACATAAATGGCAAATAATAAATCCCGCGCGGGAATAAGAAAATCAAATAAAAGTATTATCAGGTTCATCTATTTTTTTGCTCTCCTGTTTTTTGCCATGATAGGTTATATGGTTTACTTTATAGGATGGGGTTCAGATGACCTTATGGGTAATTCATATAATCCACGTATGGAGGTCTTTAATAACAGATTTGTAAGAGGAGCTATCATATCTTCTGATGGACAGGTACTTGCAAGAACAGTGGTTTCCGATACAAGGAAAAATGCTGACGGTTCTGATAATCCAGAGGGTACTTATACAGAGACCAGAGAGTATCCTTTTGGAAATGTTTTTGCTCAATCCGTAGGATACTCAACCAAAGGAAAGACTGGTATTGAGGAGCTGGCCAATTTCTACCTTATGGAGTCAAACTCTAATCCTGTAGTGCAGGTGGCAAATGAAATAACCGAGACCAAGAGTCTGGGAGATAATGTTATTGTTACCCTGGATGCAGAGTTACAGCAGGTAGCGTATGAGGCTTTAGGTGATCATAATGGAGCTGTTATTGCCGTAAATCCTAAGACTGGTGAGGTTCTGGCCATGGCATCAAAGCCAAGCTTTGATCCAAATACCATAGTGGAGGATTGGGACAGCATAGTAAATGACTCTTCATCAGAGGGTCCGCTCCTTAACAGATGTACTCAGGGACTGTACGCTCCGGGATCTACATTCAAGATAGTTATGGCTCTTGAGTATATACGTGAACACCCTGATGATTATAAAAATTTTACCTTCAACTGTAATGGTGAGTATCGAAATGATGCGGATGAGGACTATGTAGTACATTGTTATGGTGGCGAGGTACATGGATCTGAGGATCTGCAGACTGCCTTTACATATTCCTGTAACTCCGCTTTTGCCAAGATAGGGACTATGGTAGATAAGACAAAACTTATGGAAACAGCAGACCAGTTGCTGTTTAATCAGGAATTGCCTATAACTTTACCCTCCAGTAACAGTAGATTTGCTGTGACGGCTGACTCTGGTATCTGGACTATGATGCAGACTGCTATCGGGCAGGGAGAGACTATGATGAGTCCGCTCCATGAGGTTATCCTGGCATCTGCAATCGCAAATGACGGTGTACTTGAGGAGCCTAAACTGCTTAAACAGGTACAGTCTACAGAGGGAAATGTTATAAAAGTTTTCCCGGATACACAAGAGAGGCAGCTTATGACAGAGGGAGAGGCTGAAATACTGGCATCTTTTATGAGATCGGTAGTTACAGACGGAACTGCCTCCAAGCTGCGAGATGCACAGTATGCAGCGGCAGGCAAAACAGGTTCTGCCGAGGTAAGTAAAAATGGTGAAATCATTACCAATGCCTGGTTCACAGGTTTTGCTCCTTATGATAATCCCGAGATAGCAGTCTGTGTCGTGGTAGAGGAGGGAGAGACCGGTGGACGAACCGCAGTTCCTATCGCAAGACAGGTGTTTGATTACTGGCTGACAGGTAAATAATTCACAAATTTGGCTATAGAATGTATAATAGGTCCGTTGTCTTCATTAAGTTACAACTGACCTATTTTTTAATTGACTTTATTTTATGGGTTATTTTGTGGACGGAAATTTATTGTTAGGAGGTAATGTAACAGAATGAAACGATTGTTGTCTTACATAAAAGATTATAAGGTCAAGGCAGTGTTGGCCCCGCTTTTCAAGTGTTTGGAGGCCTGCTTTGACTTGTTTGTGCCTATAGTCATATCAAGTATGATTGACATGGGTATCCGTAACAATGATACAGGATACGTTATTCGTATGGGATTATTGTTGCTGCTGCTTGCGGCTATAGGACTTACATGCTCTTTTACAGCCCAGTACTTTGCAGCCAAGGTTGCTATACATACGGGTAGAGGTCTGAGAAATGACCTTTTCAAGCATATCAATACTCTTTCTTATAAGGATATTGATGAGCTGGGCACAAGTACTCTTATCACCAGGATGACCTCGGATATCAATGCTGTGGAGAGTGGTGTAAACATGGTGCTCCGTTTGTTTATGAGATCGCCATTCATAGTTTTTGGTGCCATGGTCATGGCATTTTCTATCAATTTCAGGGCAGGTATTATTTTCACTATAACTATTGCCATTCTTTTTGCTGTAGTATTCGGCATCATACTTACTACTGCGCCTATGTATAAAAATAATCAGGCACAGCTTGATAAGATCATGAAAACCACCAGAGAAAATCTTTTGGGAGTCAGAGTAGTACGTGCATTTAATCGTCAGCACTCAGAGATCGAGCAGTTCAGAAAAGAGAATGACAGACTTACAGAAATGCAGGTAAGTGTAGGACGTATCTCAGCATTACTTAATCCTGTGACCTATGTGATCATCAATCTTGCAGTTGTATATCTTATTTACAGAGGTGCCAATTTTGTATTCATAGGAACTCTTACACAGGGTGGTCTTGTAGCACTTGTAAACTATATGTCTCAGATTCTTGTAGAGCTTATTAAGCTTGCCAATCTTGTGATCCAGATCACACGTGCCATGGCCAGTATGAATAGAATCAATGGAATTTTTGCTATCAGCCCTAGTGTCAGGGAGCATACAGGTACTACTGTGACAGATAGTGACAGGACCGTAGACATCGAGACAGGTACGGATAGTGCTGGTACAGTTTCAGAGGTTTCTTTTGATGGAGTGTTTTTTTCTTATACTGATGGAGCTGAGTCTGCACTTTCTGACATTTCCTTTGATGTGAGACAAGGAGAGACTATCGGTGTTATCGGTGGTACCGGTGCAGGTAAAACGACTCTTATTAACCTCATTCCTCGTTTTTATGATGCGACAAAGGGAGAGATCAGGATTTTAGGTAAACCTGTCAGGGATTATGCAATTTCTGAGCTGAGACAAAAGATAGGTATTGTCCCTCAGAGGAGTGTACTTTTCCGTGGAACTCTTAGGGAGAATATGCAGTGGGGTAAGGAGGATGCCACTGACGATGAGATATATGCAGCATTAAAGACAGCCCAGGCTTACGATTTTGTAGAGCAAAAGGGAGAGGGGCTGGAGCTCAAGGTCGAGCAGGAGGGCAGAAACTTTTCCGGAGGTCAGAAGCAGAGACTGGCAATTGCCAGAGCTGTTGTACGTAAGCCGGAGATCCTTATTTTGGATGACTCCGCATCAGCGCTTGATTTTGCCACAGATGCGGCTCTTAGAAGTGCCATAAAGAGAGACACGGAGAATATGACAGTATTCATCATTTCTCAGAGAGTTTCAACTGTTCGTAACTCGGATAAGATCATCGTTCTTGATGAGGGTAATATTGCCGGAATAGGAACTCATGACGAGCTTTACAGAACATGTGATGTCTATAAGGAGATCTGCCTGTCACAGCTTAAAAAGGATGAGGCAGAGGACAGAAAGGAGACAGAGTAATGGCAAAAAAACCCAGAAAAATGACTGCAGATGACTATCGCACAATTGCACGTATTCTTAAGTATATAAAGAAATATCTGCATCTGGTTATCTTTTCAATAATACTTGCTGCAGTAACAGTAGTACTGACTTTATATATTCCGATTCTTACAGGAACAGCTGTTGACTATATTGTTGGCACAGGAGATGTTGACTGGGCACAGCTTCTAAGTACCTTAAAGCTTATGGGTATCCTTATTTTACTTACAGCACTTGCCCAGTGGCTTATGAACCATATTAATAACATCGTTACATTCAAGGTGGTTGAGGATATTCGTACCAAAGCATTTAATCATGTAGAGGATCTCCCTATCAGCTATCTCGATAAGCATCCTGCGGGAGACCTGACCAGCCGTATAATCACCGATATAGATCAGTTCTCCCAGGGACTTTTAATGGGATTTACTCAGCTTTTTACAGGTGTTCTTACCATATTAGGTACTCTTGTGTTTATGTTCTCTATTGAGCCGCTTATAACAGTACTTGTTATTGTGCTGACACCTCTTAGTTTTGTTGTAGCAAGCCTTATAGCCAAGCATACATATGCCCTGTTCCAGCATCAGTCAGAAAGCAGAGGAGACATAACAGCTTTCACAGAGGAGATGCTTGGTAATCTAAAGGTGGTTAAGGCATTTTCTCATGAGGATAAGGCGCAGGCACAGTTTGAAAAGATCAATGAGACTCTTTCCGGATATAGTTTCAAGGCAGTCTTTGTGTCATCCCTTGTTAACCCTGCCACACGATGCGTAAACTCAATTGTTTATGCGGCAGTTGGTGTCAGTGGAGCTGTAATGGCTATCCGTACCTTTATTACAGTTGGTCAGCTTGTTTCATTTTTGAGCTATGCCAACCAGTATACAAAACCATTTAACGAGATATCCGGTGTCGTTACTGAGTTGCAGAATGCTATAGCCTCTGCATCACGTGTCTTTGATATCATCGATGAAAAGCCTATGGTACCAGATGCTGATGATGCTTATGTCCTTGGCGCAGATAGTGATCTCAAGGGTGAGATAGATATTGAGCACTTATGGTTTTCATATGATAAGTCCAAGGAATTACTTACCGACATAAACATTCACGTAAAACCTGGTGAGACTGTGGCTATAGTCGGACCTACAGGATGTGGTAAATCAACACTTATCAATCTTCTTATGAGATTCTATGAGCCTGACAAGGGTGGGATCAGGGTTGATGGACATGATAATCGTGAGGTCACAAGAGAGAGTCTCCGCAATAATTTCGGCATGGTGCTGCAGGAAACCTGGTTAAAGGCAACAACGATCCGCAGAAATATTGCATATGGAAAGCCTGATGCCACTATGGAAGAGATTGTAGAGGCAGCTAAAAAAGCACATTGCGATAGCTTCATTAGACGTTTGCCACAGGGCTATGACACAGTTCTTGGTGAGGACGGAGGTTCTCTCAGTCAGGGACAGAAACAGCTACTATGTATTGCGAGACTTATGCTGAGACTGCCACCTATGCTTATACTGGATGAGGCTACATCCTCCATTGATACAAGAACTGAGCTTCATATTCAGCAGGCATTTGATCATATGATGGAGGGCAGGACTACATTTATTGTTGCGCATCGTTTGTCAACCATCAGAAATGCAGACCTGATACTGGTGCTTAAGGATGGTAACATCATAGAGCAGGGCAAGCATGACGAGTTGCTCCAAAAGGGAGGATTCTACTCGACCTTGTATAACAGCCAGTTTGCAGCAGGTTAACGGGGGGATGCATGCATAAGATCAGATCTTTTGTTACAGATCCTGTCAGTTTTATAAGGGATAACAGGTACAGCTTGTGGCTATTGTATCTACCTTGTTATCTTTTATATTTTGGGCTTCTCCAGCTAAAAAATGTGCCAGATAGTGCAGTACATATAATTGAGACTCCCCTGGACAAGATTATACCTACCATACCAGTATTTTTTGTACCCTACGGTTTTTGGTGGCTCTTGTTTCCGGGAGCGATACTGTATTTTTTGTTTTTTGGTACAAAAGAGGACTTTTTGAAGCTTTGCTTTATCTTATTTGGAGGCTACACAATTTGTATGGTGGTGTATACCATATGGCCAAATGGTCTGGCACTCAGAGAGCCGATATATACAACAGATATTTTCTCAAAGGGAGTGCTTTGGCTGAGATCCATAGATCCTCCCCGGAATGTATGTCCCAGTATGCATGTTTCCAGCACTGTCGCTATAGATATTGTTGTAAGAGAGTGCAGCTACATAAAGACAAAGTACAAAAATATAGAGTCGATCATAGCTATTCTTATATGCGTCTCGACGGTTTTTATTAAACAGCATTCTGTTATAGATGTTGTGTTGGGGTGGGCTATGAGCATACTTCTATGGCTGATATGGAAATTAATTTTTGCAAATATTGAATCGGTGAAAACATAATGTTAAAATAGAGTCAGATAAATCTTGACGCACACAAAACCGGAAGAAGGTGACACTATGAGCATTAATTATGTAACGATTTCGAGAGAATACGGATCTGGCGGACGTGAGGTCGGAAAAAAACTCGCTGATAAACTGGGTATACCTTTATATGATAAGGAAATAATTGAGCAAACAGCTTTTAAGACTGGATTTGCTGAGGAGTATGTTAAAAAGCAGGGTGAGTATGCCAATGCCAAAAACTGGATAGAGTATTCATTTTCTGCTAGAAACAGTTATGGTATGAGCCCAGAGGATTATCTTTGGTCCAAGCAGAGAGAGGTTATACTTGAGTTGGTATCCAAAGGACCATGCGTTATTGTCGGTCGCTGTGCTGATTATATCCTTGGCGACAGGACAGATGTATTAAATGTTTTTATCCATGCAAGTCTGGAGAGCAGAAAGGATCGTATAACACGTATTTATAAGGATCCTGAGCATACGGATAAGATGCTTAAGGACATGGACAAAAAGCGTAAGTTCAATTACAGATATTATACAGAGCAGGAGTGGGGCAAGTGCCAGAACTATGATCTTACTCTTGATGCAGGTACACTTGGTATAGATAACTGCGTAGACATTATTTATGACGTCTGTAAGACTAAAAATGTGATCAAAGTACCAAGACAGGATGACTAAGATTCTTTGTATTTGGTGAGTAGTGTGTCTATTCAGACATATAATAAGAGTGGTTGGTGAGCGGGTGACCGTGGTACTAACTGCTCTTAATTTTTTATAAAGTCATTGAAAAGTTTTACGCAATCTATTAGTATAATTTAGTTGCTCTAATATAATTGGAGCAGATGTTGTTAATAATCAGTGATATAGATATGTACACTGAGAGTAACTATAAATTATGGAAGGAGTTTGAATGGACGTTATAAAAACACTATCAAAGTCTATAAGAGAGTTCAAAGTGATAGCATTAAAATCTCCGATTTTTGTTATACTAGAGTCTCTTATGGAAACTATCATTCCATTTGTAACAGCTAAACTTATCAATGAGATAAAAGCTGGATGTGGTATGGATGTAATAGCAAAATATGGTTTAGTGCTTATAGTGCTTGCCATGCTTTCTTTATCATTTGGAGTTATCGCTGGTAATGCCTGTGCGACAGCCTCTACTGGGTTTTCCAGAAATTTACGTAAGGATATTTTCTACAAAATACAGGATTTCTCATTTGAGAATATCGATCGTTTCCAGACCAGTTCTCTAGTCACACGTATGACAACAGATATTCAAAATGTACAGCTTGCATTTATGATGCTCATACGTATAGGTTTTAGAGCACCGATCATGCTCATTTTCTCATTTGCCACTGCTTTTATAATGGGAGGCAGGATGGCATGGATATTTGTGGCTGTTATCCCTATCCTTGCTGTTGGTCTTATTGCGGTTATTAAATTTACTATGCCGCTTTTCCGTGCGGTATTTAAAAAATATGATGCTTTAAATGATTCTGTTCAGGAAAATGTTAACGGTATGCGTGTTGTAAAGTCTTTTGTACGTGAGGAGTATGAAAAGCAAAAGTTCAATGCTGCTGCCGCTGATGTACAGGGAGACTTTACAAAAGCTGAGAGGATACTTGCATTTAACAATCCGCTGATGCAGTTCTGTCTTTATGCGGTTATGATCTTTGTTCTGAGCTTCGGTTCTTACACTATCATTACTACAAGAGGAGTGGCACTTGACGTTGGTCAGTTCTCTGCCCTTCTTACTTATAGCTTCCAGATACTGATATCTCTCATGATGCTTAGCATGATATTTGTCATGGTGACTCTCTCAGCAGAGTCAGCAGAGCGTATTGCTGAGGTATTGCGCGAGGAGAGTACACTTACCAATCCTGCTTCACCGGTTATGGAGGTAGCAGATGGTTCTATTGATTTTGATAATGTCAGCTTTAAATATTCAAAAACTGCTGAGAGATATGTTTTATCTGACATTGATCTCCATATAAAGTCAGGAGAGACTATAGGTGTGATTGGTGGTACAGGTTCCTCCAAGTCATCTCTTATACAGCTTATTCCTAGACTATATGATGTTACTGAGGGTACAGTCTCCGTTGGACATATTGATGTAAAGAACTATGATCTAAAAACACTTCGTGATCAGGTATCTGTAGTTTTACAGAAAAATGTCCTTTTTTCAGGGACTATCAAGGAGAATCTTCGTTGGGGCAATCCTAAGGCTACAGATGAGGAGATCATCGAGGCTTGTAAGCTTGCACAGGCAGATGAGTTTGTTCAGAGATTTCCAGATAAGTATGATACTTTTATCACTCAGGGTGGTACCAATGTTTCAGGTGGTCAGAAGCAGAGATTATGTATAGCACGTGCCCTTCTTAAAAAGCCAAAGGTGCTTATTTTGGATGATTCTACTTCTGCAGTTGATACCAAGACAGATGCCTTGATCCGTAAGGGATTTAAGGAGTTCATTCCTGATACAACCAAGATTATCATTGCTCAGCGTGTTTCCTCGGTTCAGGATGCGGATCGTATATTGATACTTGATGGAGGCAAGATCCAGGATATAGGGACTCATGATGAGCTGCTCAGCAGGAATGAGACATATCAGGATCTTTATGCATCACAAAATAAAGTATCAGATGGCAACAAGCAGGATGAAAGCGCAGTAGATAAAGGAGGTGACAATTGATGAAACAGCCAAACGCACTTCCAAAAAAGGATACAGCATTAAGACTTATTAAGCTGTTATTTTCTTTTTATCCAAAGTTATTACCATTCACAATCATATGTATTCTTGTTAATGCAGTAGTTAGTGCTATCCCTTCTATGTTTCAGCAAAAGATCATTGCTTTGATAGAGGACAACTGGCAGGCAGGGACATGGGACAATGTATCTGCTGAGATTATGAGCAGTGTTCTGACCCTTGCAGGCCTTTACATTGTTTCTCTCATAGCGGGAGTTGTTTACAATCAGTGCATGGCTATCATCACGCAGGGCTCTCTCAAGAAACTGCGTGTTCAGATGTTTGATGGCATGCAGGATCTGCCTATCAGATATTTTGATCAGCATGAGCACGGAGATATTATGTCATACTACACCAACGACGTAGATACTTTACGTCAGCTCATATCAGTTGCTATTCCACAGTTACTGGTGTCAGGTGTCATTATTGTCACCATATTCTGTCTTATGATGTATTACAGTGTCTGGCTTACAATATTGGTTGTAGGTGGTGTTTTCATCATGACCAAGGTGGTCAGAAATGTAGGTGGAGGTTCCAGTAAGTACTTTATTAAGCAGCAGGGAGCTATAGCTAAGACTGAGGGATTCATTGAGGAGATGATGAACGGTCAGAAGGTAGTAAAGGTATTCAACCATGAGGCTGCAGCTGAGGCTGATTTTGATAAAATAAATGATGAGCTCTTCCGTGTAGCAGAAAAGGCCAATAAATATGCCAATACTTTGATGCCAATACTTGGAAATATCGGAAATCTTTTATACGTTATCCTGGCATTTGCAGGTGGAGCCCTTTTACTGTTAAAGGTTCCTAATCTCAGCTTGAGTGGTATGGCATTAAGCATCAGTATCACAGTTCCATTTCTCAATATGGAAAAGCAGTTTGCAGGACAGATCGGTGGTATATCACAGCAGATCAATGCAGTAGTTATGGGCCTTGCAGGTGCAAGCCGTATTTTTGCTCTTATGGATGAGCAGGCTGAGGAGGATCAGGGATACGTAAATCTCGTTCAGTGCACTGAGAAAGATGGTAAGATCACAGAGACTGCTGATAACACAGAGACATGGGCATGGAAGTGGACCAATGCTGACGGTGCAGTAGAGTACAGAAAGCTCGAGGGAGATGTTGTTCTCAAGGATGTGGACTTCTCTTACGATGGCAAACATACAGTCCTTAAGGATGTCAATGTTTTTGCCAGACCAGGTCAGAAGGTAGCATTTGTTGGTGCCACCGGTGCAGGAAAAACCACTATTACAAATCTCATCAATCGTTTTTATGAGATACAGGATGGTACTATCACTTATGATGGTATAGATATCAAAAAGATAAAAAAGGCAGATTTAAGACATTCCTTAGGTATCATACTTCAGGATACAGTTTTGTTTACAGGCACTGTTATGGAGAATATCCGTTATGGAAAGCTGGATGCCTCGGATGAGGAGTGTATTGCGGCTGCCAGACTTGCAGGTGCCGATGGATTTATACAGAGGCTCCCACAGGGCTATAACACTATGCTTCTGGCCAATGGATCAAACCTGTCCAAGGGTCAGAGACAGCTGATATCAATTGCCCGTGCTGCAGTTGCTGATCCTCCGGTTATGATCATGGATGAGGCAACGTCATCTATTGATACACATACTGAGGCTATTGTTCAGAGAGGTATGGATGCCCTTATGGCAGGACGTACAGTATTTGTAATTGCCCATAGACTGAGTACAGTTCAGAACTCTGATGTGATCATGGTCCTGGATCATGGTAGTATCATAGAGAGAGGCTCACATGATGAGCTTATTGCTGCAAAGGGTAACTATTATCAGTTATATACTGGCGCATTTGAGCTGGAGTAATAAGATGATATTAGTGTCATAAGTCTTCTCCCACGTGTGCTTGCACAAAAGTGGGAGATAGACTTCATGACACGCCCCACATGACTGGTGGCAGATTCAAAGGATCTGCCATGTAGCGTCAGCCCTCGCGAAGCGAATTCCAATGGGCTGACGTTCCCAGAGAGCACGTAAGGACGCTTTTTGCGGCTTGATATCGACTTTTGACACTCACATCATTATATCGGCGCACAGGACTATACGGTCTTGTGCGCCGATTGACGATAATATATTTTATAAGGGGTTTTAAATTGAGTGGACAGTATCATAACGGTGGTGATGGCAGTGGTCGCGGTAGGAGCCGTAAAAGATCTACAGAGGAGATTGATGCAGGTCGCCGTGGCAGACATCAAAAGAAACACAGGTGGGGCAAACTATTTATCATAATAGGCATTTTTATAGTTATCTATGAGAGCATAATGATATTCAAAGTCTTAATTGACACAGATACTCAGTACAGGATCAAGGATAAAATTACGGAAATGCAGTTAAATCTTGGACATGGCGCTGGAGGGTTAAAGGATAATACAGAAACGGAACCGGTTGAGTCTTCCGAGGATGTAGAGGTATCAGAAACAGTTACCACAGAAATGGCTACACAGGAAAGCCATGGAGATGTTTATGTTAATGAGTCGGGAGCTGTTGCGGTAGATAGTCCAACAGTTGCAATTGAGGCAGGCGCCATAGGTACAGATGCCAGTAGTGATCCTGTAGAGATAGTTTTTGCTGGAGATATTTATCTTAGTGACCATGTTATGGAGGCTTTTGAGAGAGCAGGTAATGACTTAAGTGGGGTAGTATCTGCGGATTATCAAAATGTCATAAATGAGGCTGATTATTTTGTTGCCAATGAGGAGTTTCCGTTTAGTACCAGAGGTGAGCAGGCTAAGGATAAACAATATACTTTTAGAGTGGATCCTACCTATGCTTCATGGTTTAATGACTTGGGTATAGATCTGGTTACACTTGCCAATAATCATACCCTTGATTATGGTACAGAGGCTTTGCTTGATACAGTAGATACACTTGATGATATTGGTATAAGGCATATCGGAGCAGGAAAGAATCTGGAGTCAGCCAGTCAGGCTGTAATTGTTAGTATAAATAACAAAAAAATTGCATTTATAGGTGCAACAAGAGTCATTCCAGAGGCCAACTGGGCGGCAGGCGAGAGCTCACCAGGCGTTTTTGCGGCATATAATGATACAGATCTGATAAATGAGATTAAGAGCGTCAGAGCTGAGGCTGATGTAGTTATTGTGTATATGCATTGGGGAGTAGAACGACAGGATTGCCCTAATGAAATACAGCAGACCCTGGCGCATAATATTGTTGATGCTGGAGCAGACCTTGTCATAGGTGCACATCCTCATGTACTTCAGGGGTTTGAGTACTATAAAGATGTACCGATTGCATATAGCCTTGGAAATTTTGTTTTCGGAAGCTCTATTCCTAAAACCGCATTGCTTAAAGCGACTATAAGTGGAGATAACGATATTACTTTGCAGCTTGTACCTGGCACATCTGGTGCCGGATTTACTCACACTATTGATAGTGAAGAGGCAAAATCAGATTTCTATTCATATATTACAAGTATAAGTTTAGGTATAACTGTAAACAGTCAGGGGATCATAGTGAAAAAATGATATCATGATATTAGTGTCATAAGTCTTCTCCCACGTGTGCTTGCACAAAAGTGGGAGATAGACTTCATGACACGCCCCACATGACTGGTGGCAGATTCAAAGGATCTGCCATGTAGCGTCAGCCCTCGCGGAGCGAATTCTAATGGGCTGACGTTCCCAGAGAGCACGTAAGGACGCATTTTGCGGCCTGAGAGTGCGGAATGTGGGAGGAACGCGAGCTTCGTGGCAGATTCCGCAGGAATCTGGCATATAGCACCAGCCCTCGCGAAGCGAATTCCAATGGGCTGGTGTTCCCAGAAGCGCAAAGCGCGAAGCGGTCCGATATCAACTTTTAACACTCACATCATATCATTAGATATGCCTGTTAATAAAAAAGTTGTGGTTCCGATACAGAGCCACAACTTTTTTATATATTAAGATAAATTGATGAATGAAATACACCATTGGTATAATTAAAAGATGTATTGCCTTCGTGCCTTTCTGCTACAGAGTGTATGGATCTGAGACCTATACCTATTTCATCTCTTTTTGATGATATAAACTGACTGTCAGATGTGAGATGAGGGTTTTTTGAGGTGTTATCCATGGTTATGATGAGCTTGTCATATCTTACCTGGTCATTCATTTTTATATATTTCTCATTCTCATCTGGTAAGAGAGAACAAGCTTCGATGGCATTCTCCAAAAGATTACCGTAAATGATGCATAGCTCCATGTCAGATACTTTATCTGAATGTTCAGGAACCGTAAGGCATATGCTGCACTTTATGTTCTTTTCCTCTGCTATAGCAGCATAATGGGAAATGATAGCATCTACAGCAATATTTTTACAGTAGGATTTAGGTTTAACTGGAATGGCATCCAACATGGTGTCCAGGTATTCAGTTAATTTATTTGTGTCGTTTTCCATAGAAAGAGAACGAAGTACGTTTAACTGATGACGCATATCGTGTCGCATGATTTTGAGTTTTTCCTCATTTTGTATAATGAGATCCTGAGATTTTTTCTGCTGGTTAAATCTTGACTCCAAAATACGCAGCTCAGAGGATTGAATTGCTGCAAGCTCACGTATACGATGGAAATCATTCAAAACCTTAACTGCAATGCCTAATAATATAATGATACAAATGAAAGCGCCTATTTCAAAAATAAAACCGAACTCATCTGTCAACCTGAAATAATAGTTGATTATTTCACATACTGTGACAAATATCAGTAATAGTATTGGTGGGATGCATCTGGTGGCGTTTTTGGATTTGTATACTATTGCTTCATATATTAGCTCAAAAAGCATGACAACTATGCCAAGCAACAGAAATTGATGGAAAAACTCTTCCAGCTGACTGAACATCAGGACACCACTAAATTGCAGCACAATAAAAATAATATTTGCAGCAATCAGAGAATAGAACTCAACTTTAGTACGAATAGTATGGAACTCAACGATATCTGTAATAACACCATATATTGGTATGTTTAAGGCATTCATAGAAATGTATGTCAAAAGATACAATAGTGTAGCATTATGCCACAGGAAAATAGTGGCATCGATCTCGCTGATTATCCAAATACCAACTGCCACACAAAAAAGGCTTATCCAAAAGAAATAGTATCCGTAGTGATTGGTGTAAGCATTGATATGATGAATTATTAAAAGTATGACACCAGTTAGGACTAGAAACGAAGATAAAGCAAATCCTAAAGCGACTTTTTTAAAGCAGTATAATATAAGACCACTCAGATTACTGATGACAGGATTAGTTATGGTCAGGCTTTTGGTTGTATTAGGGAAGTAATAATCAATAGTTAAATCAATAGTATCTTTTTTTTCTGATTTTAATTGCTGTTTTGCGTTTGCAAGGGAGACCAACTGTATTGAAGGAGCTGGATCTTGCATAAAGAAAGGACGGCTTTCTGCGCTGCCATAAGAGTATAGATGTTTGCCATTGGCGCAAACCTCCATAGGTGCATAGCAGGTTTTAACATAAACATACTCTCCGTAATTTTCAGGGAAAGAACAGGTTACATGAACCAGAGTACCAGGAGATAGATTTTTTATTGTATATGGCAGGGTAACGGATTTTTCCGCACCATTTATCTCAATTGATGCTTCATTGATGGTGTATATATTACGTCTGTCTCCAGGAGGCGCCTGGTCGTAGGGTGCAACATAATAAAACATCCATATAAGTGATAATAAAAATGCAAATACAGTTATATTACGAAATATTTTTGTTACATCCATAATGATTACCTTGGGAATTAAATAGAGCGTACACTTTCAAATAAAAAATTTTCAAAAGCAAGCTTTACGGATAAAAAGTCTGGACGACTGATATAAACCATATCACCATTGTCCATTAAAAAAGTACGCATGTTAGTATCAATGCTTACCACATACTTTAAATTAACGATATAACTTTTATGACAGCGCAAAAAAGTAGTGCCCGTTATGGAACTGAGTATTTCACTAACATCATTTGTTTTTCCTGTAATAGTCACAGGCTCACAGTCTTTTGTATGAATAATGAGATCGTGTTTGATCTGTTCAATATACTCAATCTTACTTATCGGAAAGTCATAAGTCCTGCCTCGGTTGATTATAGATAATACAGGCTCTTTGAGGATGCCTTTTTTTACTGTATCGATAAGCTCCTTAAGCTCTGATATGTCATATGGTTTAATGAGATACCTCATGACATGAAGCTGAAAACCCTCAAGGGCAAACTCTTTACTTGTAGTAGCAAAAGCTACAGGGATATCAGGATCTATTTTACGTATGTAAGTAAGAGTTTCAATGCCGGTTTTTTTCGGCATATAAATATCCAGAATCAGAAGATCAAACAAAGATGGTCGAAATATATCTAAGAGCTCGGCCCCATTACTATAAACTGCTTTATGTGCGGCAGGACACACAGAATCAAGCATATGAATAAGGATATCCTTTTCAGTTGCATCATCCTCGCATATGCCTATGTTGAGCTTTACATCAGAATTATTGCTTATATTTTGTATTATTTTGTATGTGTTTGGCTCCATATAGCGTGTCTTTATCGTTATAAAAAGTTTAGATACACATAATTATAGCAAAAACTTAATAAAAAGCGATAATTTTGGTAGTTTAATAATTCAAAAGAATTTAAAATAGTGGTATCAACAGCATATATCAGACATATTATCATATTAGGGAAGTGAGGTTGGTTATGAGAAGAATAGTTAAGGTTTTCGTTTGTGCTGGAATTGCCGCATCCGTGACCATGGCAGGGTGCAGTAAGACAACCGGGGTTGTGGAGACTGCTGCTGAAACAGAGGTTTCCAGTCAGGCTGAAGAGACTACAGAGGTGGAGGAGACAACAACTGTTGAGGCGGATGATGCCAAGGACACCAAAGAAACTGAAAGGTCGGATAATAAGAAAAACGATCTTAAGTGGCTCGGCAATTTTCAGGCCGAAGATGGCAAAAGTATTACAGTCACAGGTGCGGATGATGATACTGTAAGTCTTACTTTGATTTCATACAGTGAGGATGGCTGGAGCGAGAAAGATTACAAGCTTAACATCAAGAGTGGCGATGAGTACAGGGCGACACTTGATCCAAAATACGGTTTAAAGGGAGTAGAGTTTACTCTGTCAGAAGATGGAATAAAGATTGATACAGATTTATTTATGGCAGATATGTATTATCGCATTGAAGGGTATACAGATGCTTCTGTTAATGCAAAGCATATTTTAAATGATGACAGTAGTTATGAGATCGCAGGTATCACTCTTGATGATGAAACAGTAGAAAACTATGCAAGAAACTTACGTATAGAGATTTTACATGACGATTATGAGAGCATAGCAGAAAAGGCGCGTTATCCATTTAAGATCGATGATAATTATTATAATGATGAGGTCACATTGTTGAATCGCCTGCAGCAGTATGGTTTCCCTGAGTCATTTAAGAGCAGAGTTTCCAAGGAAGACTGTAGAGATATGTTTGTCAATGCCCAGGGCGTGATGTTTGGAGATGGAGAGGTATGGTTTGGACCTGACTCAGGTGGATTGTCTGTCATCTCATTTAATTTTAAGACATTGGCAACAGATAGTGAGATTGATGTCAAAGAGGATCCGAGCAAAGTAGATGTTTATGATTATTATCTCTCGACTCTTGGCGCAGGAACTTATTATACAGAGATAGATACAGGATTAAAATATCCGTTATTACTCGTTGCGGATGAGGTAGACAGTAATCGTACTGCAAAAAAGGCTAATGTATGCTACCCGATAGGTGATCTTATATATCTTGTAGGTACAGTTGAGAGTCCGTATGACAATTATCCGATCAGATTTGATGGAAGTGGTATTTACTGTACAGCTGATAATTATTTGCTTAAATATAACTATGATGTTGAGACCAAAAGAGTTATCCCTGTAAGTGGAGTTGAGGCTAGTACGATGGTCGCTGACGCTCCGGATGGAACATTCTATGGTGTGAACAATGGAGTCACAACAGAGATATCTGAGACAGAGTTCAAGCAATACATTGAAAGTGTTCAAAATACATCAGTGGTTCTGTTTAATGAAGCTGGTTAATATAATAAAAAATGGTTCTGCATTTTGCAGAGCCTTTTCTTATTGACAACATCTTTTAAAATCTGTAAACTAAATGGGCATACAAAACAATAGTTTATATTTTTTGTTACCCAATGCTACTGTAGCACAGTTGGTAGTGCATCTGATTCGTAATCAGAAGGTCACCGGTTCAATCCCGGTCAGTAGCCCGATATTCTCTTGTGACAGCAGTACAGTTGGACATGATTCCGGCGACCGTTAAATCGTAAAGTGAATATTACCGGAGACAGGATCCTGGTTCCAGATGCGAGGAATCAGGATTTTTTTCTTGCCAAAATATACCTATTGAGGTTAAACTAAACGGGTTGGTGTTGATTTTTTTATATTAATAGAGGGATTATGAGCAGATATAAGGGCATCCTGATGGGTATCATGACATCAGTCATGGTCATTGCAGCCTCAGGAGTTTCTTTAGCCGATAACTATGAGTTTACATGGTATGATTACAATTATGATGGGGTGTCTGAGTACGGTTATTTCAGTGCTGACGGGACATTCATATTAGCTGGTGAGGGATCAACAGGGTCTCTTACAACAACAGCGGATAGCTCACAGTCAGTCGGTACCGATGAGTTGGTAGAGGAGTTTACAGGTGCAGTTAATGGTACATTAGATATAGGCTCAAGTGCCGGTATGACTGCAAACACATCACAGACAGCAGGTCGTAGTGATATTGTCAATTTTGCAAGACAGTTTGCAGGAGTTGGCGTATTAAGATATGGAACAGGTAATACATTGAGCGGACCTGCAGACTGTTCAGGATTTGTTCAGGCGGTTTTCAGGACCTTTGGCATTTCACTGCCTAGGTCTTCAAGAGAGCAGGCTGCGAGTGCACCACAATATGTATCAGAGGCAGAGATGTTGCCAGGTGATTTGATTTTTTATGGTGGCAGCATAGGCACTGTGGATCATGTCGCGATTTATACAGGAGATAATTCCATAGTTCATGCTACTAACAGTAGACGTGGATGGGTATTTGAGGACATTGGCAGTAGTGCCATACATTATAAAAATATTGTGGCTATCGGTAGATACTGGTAGATATATAAGTGCATTCTCTCAGAGGATGCACTTATATTTTTATAAACAAGGGGGCTTTGTAAATGAATATAGATTTGAGCGCAGTTTTAGGGCCAGTATTATTGTTGCTTGTATTTATTATTATTGTTTTATATATAGGGTACCGTATCAAAAGATTCCGTAGATCTATAATGGGACAGGCCGTTGAGACTATTGCCAGGGCTATAGTAACAGGCGAGGGCGTTATTGATGAGTCTGAAACAACGGCAACACCAAAATCTCTTTCATCCATGGAATCACTCTGTCTCCCTCGATTGGAGCGTGATTTTCCGGAGTTTAACTGGAACGAGTGGAAGGTGAGGGTGCAGGATGCTGTATTGCGTAAAATGGAGGCCATTGATGAAAGAAGACCTGATTTAGTTAGTGATCATCCTATGATCAGGCAGGATGTTATGAGGGTTATTTCCAATAGTGACGGTATCAGAGTGGTTGGGAAAGCATATTCAGAGGACGAGCGTGAGTATAAGAACAGGCATGCGTATCGTACAGTTATGTCTGGTTATGATCGAGAGGATGGATTATGTACTATTTATGCAGAGACATCTGTGAGCTATGAGCGTACGGTGAATACCGGCATAAGAGTGGCCCCATCTGGAGAAACAGGAAAAACATCACGCATGGTAAAAATACAGTCTGTTTTTAAAACAGAGCTTGTTTACGTTCAGGATGCAGAAAAACTCCAAGGCAAAATGATTGGATACACCTGTCCTCATTGTGGAGCACCAGTCAAAAAGCTTGGAGTTAAAGTTTGCGAGTATTGTGGATCTGCTTTAGAGGCAGTAAATACCAAAGCATGGAGCATCAATAAAATAACCGAGACTCGCAAGTGATAATTGCTTGTATATATTATGATGTGAGTGTCAAAAGTCAATATCGGACCGCTTCGCGCTTTGCGCTTCTGGGAACGTCAGCCCATTGGAATTCGCTCCGCGAGGGCTGACGCTACATGGCAGATCCTTTGAATCTGCCACCAGTCATGTGGGGCGTGCCATGAAGTCTATCTCCCACTTTTGTGCAAGCACACGTGGGAGAAGACTTATGACACTAATATCATATTATTTTTTGTTTTTTACATCAGTTTTTAGCTGATGAGCATATCGTAAAAAGGTATTTATTTCGCGCTTAGAGCGTAATTTTACAATGTAGACATTCTGGTTGTCCTGCTGCTCGTATCCGGTCTTTAGGACCCTTCTGTATACGATCACATCGTGGTATTTGTCATTGAGCTGGCTTGTTGGATGCAGATAATTGATGTTATCATTTCGGCTTGCGTATACGCAAAAATGATCCTCGTCGTGATCTGTGGAAATATGGGAGAGCTCAGAGGCTGTCATCAATCTGCCATCAAAATAGCGACGGTCTGTAGTTATCATGTCAGCCCAGATTTTATAAACATTGACAGAATGAGCATAGTTCATCATATCAGGTATGTATCCGCCAACAGGACACATATCGGCCTTAATGAGTACATAACTTCCGGCTTTTCCCAGATCGTTGTCCCTGGAAATATGCAGGAACTCAAGATGTGTAAATCTCGATCTCAGGTTGAGTTTCTTTAGAGTATTGTGAGCAAGAGACCTTAATCTGGCCGGGATCTCGGGGCAGGTATAGTATATAGAACCTGGCTCATGACAGCAGTCTGTGCCCTGAATAGCAGGCCAAACTGTAAGAGACTCAAATAAAGGCTCGCTCTGGCTGTCACATATTGAATCGTAGGAGCATAACTCATCTTCAGGGTACTGTTCCATGGTATAAGGGATATCAGGAACATCTGAACGGAATTTCATCAAATCTTCATTGCTAAGGCCTGTCTTAATGTTAAAGTCTGTACGTAATCTAGAATCCTGCTCGAGCCAGAAATCGTTCATGGACTCAATCCAGTCTATTTTTCCATATTTGTAGGCAAAGAATGCAACAGCCCTGTATACCTGATCGTAATCTGAGAGGTTATCAACGTGGTAATACTCTGTCATGCTGTCGCGAGTGGTCTGTTGTAACTCGCTGTATGGAGCATCTCCAATGCCGAGAACATTGACACCGTTTTCTCTGAGTTTGCTGCAGAAATTCCAATAATTAAGTGGATAATTTGGAGAAAAGAAAATGAAATTCATATGAGGTCCTCCTTTTGAATTGCTTTTAATTATATATGGTTTTGGATTAAATAAACATAGGAAATCTACCATGATGGAATAAATGTACAAAATGAGTTAAATTTCCTTAATAAAAGTGTAATATATGTGAAATCGTGGTATAATCCAAATAATTAATTAGCATGGAATCGTGCTGTGATCGTGATTTTAAACTGACATATAGGAGGAGCCGATGATTAAACGAGAATTAGTTACCTGGCATAGTGAGCAGTTAGATAAAGATATGTCTGTCATAGTATATGGTAAGAAGGGTGTACCTGTATTAGCTTTTCCTATGGTTAATTCAATGGCGGATAATTGGGAAAAGAATGGAATGATAGATAATCTGGAGGAGTATATCAATTCCGGACGCATTCAGATTTTTACGGTTGATTCTGTTGATTCTGAGACCTGGTATTGTGAAAATGGTATTAATCCCTGGAGGACTGCAAGACAGGAGAGCTATTATCTCTATATTATTGAGGAGGTTCTGCCGTTTATTCATAAAAAGAATCACTCTAAAAAGCTGCCTATAGTCACGGGTACAAATATGGGAGCCAATGAGGCTGCTATAGTATTTTTACGTAGACCGGATCTTTTCCAGGCAGTTATGGCCTTTTCAGGTCTCTATGATGTGAGATTCTTCTTTGACGATTACATGGATAACTATCTTTATGATAATTCTCCTGAGAGATTCCTGGAAAATATGCCGCCTGATCATCCATATATCAAGCTATATAATGAAAAAAAGATGGTATTTTGTGTAGGACAGGGTTCGCAGGAGTTTGATGGAGTGCGTACACTCAGGAATCTGGAGAGGATCTTTATAAGGAAGAGTATCAATGCATGGTGTGACTATTGGGGCAATGATGTAAACCATGATTGGTACTGGTGGTGCAAGCAGATGTTGTACTTCCTGCCGTATGTGCTGGGAGAAAAGGAAACTGTTCAATAAATTGGACATAAGTATTTTTTTATTTATGATCCATGTGGCCGCAGCCTGTTTAGGCATTTAGAGACTGAATATTGATTTATATGAGGAGCTATCGCAAAAAAGCGATAGCTCCTTTTTAGTAATTTTTAGATGAAAAGGAATTGGACATAAATCCAAAAGTTCACAGATTATACACATAATAATTAAATGGTTTTCAGCAAAGTTTCAGCTTTGATATGTATCATTGAGCCATCCTTAAGAGGAGGGGATACATATGGCACAACAGATTTTTGAAAGAATTGAAAAGAAGTTCATGCTTACAAGGGAGCAGTTTGACAAGCTTCAACCAATACTGGATAAATATATGTCTCCGGATAAATTTACTAATTATACAATTTGCAACATATATTTCGATACCGATAATTTTCAGTTGATCAGAAACTCGCTTGAAAAGCCTAAATATAAGGAAAAGCTGAGACTGAGATCATATGGTGTTCCTACAGAGGACCAGGACGTATATCTCGAATTAAAAAAGAAATATGCCGGAATTGTATATAAGCGTCGTATCGGCATGAAAATGTCGGAAGCAAGAGATTACTTATATAAAAATATTGTCCCTGAAAAAAAGAATGATTTTGCAAATGATCAGATTTTAAAGGAAGTTGATTATGCAAAAAATTTCTACGGTTTAAAGCCAAAGGCATTTATTGCCTATGACAGAGTTGCCTATCATGGAAATGAAAATACAGATCTTAGACTCACTTTTGATATGAATATCAGAGCTAGAGAGGATGACCTTGAGCTTACACATGGTGACAGAGGTGAACACATTATCTCTGATGGAGAAGTCCTTATGGAGGTCAAGATCCCAGGAGCAATGCCCATGTGGATGGCAGAAGCATTCGCAGAATTAAATATCAGCATGATTTCATTTTCAAAGTATGGCACTTACTACAAGAAACATTTTGCTGAGAGTGTTGGACTTGAGGCCAAGGTTATTGCATTGAGACAGCATAATGCATTAGAGCAGCGGAGAAAATATGCTGCAGGTGAAAAGATCGCAATGCCTGGAAGACGTGCAATGGCATAGAAAATTTGATTTAGAAACGCTTAGTAATGATGGTCAGGGCCTTGGCGATTGGGTACGCAAAGGCATAAATATTAAATGGGTTTTGGAGGTATATCGATTATGTTAGACTCAATTTTATATGATACAGGAGCAACTACAGAGACATTCATCATTTGTCTTGTTATTTCATTGGCACTCGGTGCAGTTGTGGCAGCATTTCACAGCTACCGTAATCACTACAGTAAAAACTTTATTATTACACTGGTTTTATTACCTGCAATAGTGCAGTCAGTTATCATGCTTGTTAATGGAAATGTTGGTACTGGTGTGGCTGTTATGGGAGCATTCTCACTTGTAAGATTCCGTTCATTACCAGGCAACAGCCGTGAGATTGCATCTATCTTTCTTGCAATGGCAGTAGGACTCGCTACTGGTATGGGATATATAATGATGGCTGCAATACTGACTGTGATAGTTGGAGTAGTCTCTGTGGCTATTGTTACTGCACCTATCGGAAATGGCAAGGAACTGGAAAGAGAGTTAAAGGTCGTAATCCCTGAAAATCTTGATTATACAGATATATTTGATGATATTTTCAATACCTATGCTGATGGAACAAAGCTTATTAAGGTCAAGACTGTAAATATGGGATCATTGTATGAGCTTGTATATCAACTTACACTTAAGAATCTTAAGGATGAAAAGAGAATGATCGATGAGATCAGAACAAGAAATGGTAATCTTGAGATAACATGCGGAAGGATTTCAGAAAAAACTGAGTCTTTATAATTGAGTTTAGACATTTGACACTATACGGATATAATGTACAGAAATTCCTTATCTGCGTATCACCGATTTTTCGGAGAAATGAGGAACTTATGAGAAATAATAGATATATTAGATTTTTACAGGCAAATACTGTAAAGAATTTTGCAACGGTTGTTACAGCGGCATGTGCAGTGTCGGTTCTGGGCACTGCCTGCAGTAATACTCAGACACATGCAGTTTTGGAACAGGAAGAGACTGCAGCATCAACAGATGCAGTGGCAGCTACAAATAACGATGAAACATCAAAAAATGAAATTGCTATAAATGTAAATGGCGCAGATATTACGGTATCAGGAACTAATTCAGATAGCGTAAAGGTCGATGGAACTACCATTACAATTACTGAGCAGGGCACTTACAGATTAAGTGGAACTCTGGAGGAGGGACAGATCCTGGTGGAGGCCGGTGATAAGGATGATGTAAGGCTGATTTTTGATGGATTTACTATCACTAATAGTGAGACAGCTCCGGTTAATGTTGTGACTTCAGGCGATTTTACAATAGAGCTTGCTGATGGATCAGAAAACGAGGTTTCAGACAAGCGTGATGCAATAGTCGAGGAAGTGACTGATGATACAACTGCAGAGGCTACAGATGTGCCGGATGCTGCAATATACAGTAAATCAGATATGTTTATCCTGGGGACAGGTAAACTTACAATAAATGGTGGATACTGCGATGGTATACACGGTAAGGATATGCTTGTTATTTCAGATGAGGTGACTCTGGATATAACATCAATACAGCATGGTATCAATGGAAAAGACAGTCTGGAAATACAGTCAGGAACTTTTAATATAGTTTCTGGTGAGGATGGACTGCATTCCAAGGGGAATGTGACAATAAGTGATGGTACTTTGGAGATTACCGCTGAGGATGACGGCATACACTCAGACTATAATCTGGTCATTAATGGTGGAGTGATCAATGTATCTGATTCTTATGAGGGACTTGAGGCTCTGGCTATCACAATCAATGATGGTACTGTCACAGTTAAATCATCTGATGATGGTATGAATGCTGCTGGCGGAGCAGACTCATCCGGCGGTATGTTTGAGGCAACAGAAGGCGCTGCAATAACTATAAATGGTGGTACTGTAACTGTTATAGCAAGGGGAGACGGCCTTGACTCCAATGGAGACATTGCCGTAAACGGTGGTGAGATTTATGTTGATGGCCCGGAGATGGGCGGCAACGGTTCACTTGACTATACAGGTAATGCCACAATAAGTGGTGGTACTTTTGCTTTTACAGGATCAAATGGTATGTTCCAGAGCTTTAGTGAGGATTCTGGACAGACTCAGCTCATAGTATTTTATACTGAGCAGCAGGAGGCTGGTACAGAGATAACACTAACTGACAGTAACGGTAATATCCTATATGAAAACAATGACTCAACTATGGCATTCTCTGCGTTCCTTTTCTCCAGTGGTGACCTGAAGGAGGGTGAAACTTACACTATTAAAACAGGTGACCAGGAGGAAACAGTAACCATCGATGGTCTTGTCAATACAGTTGGTGAGAGAAGTGGTGGCATGATGATGGGCGGAGGCCCGGGACAAGGCGGTCCAGGTATGGGCGGAGGCCCGGGACAAGGCGGCCAGGGTATGGGCGGAGGCCCGAGACAGGGTGCCCAGGGTATGGGCGGAGCCCCAGAGCAAGGCGACCAGGGTATGGGTGCTGGACCGGATCAGGGCAGTCTCGAGATGAGCGGTGAAGCTGGTATGGGTGATAGCCAGGATGCTCAGGCATCAAATGATATCCAGAGCCAATCATAATTATATTAGTGCAACTAGTGAAGCAGCAGGTCTATGGGCCTGCTGTTTTTGTATTTACAGGTAGATGGAAGCAACTAAAAATTTGAAAAATCTCATTTCTTCAGCATCATTTAAGCTTCACATTTTAATATACAGCCATACCAGGAAGGGTATACATGAATTTATTTACACACATATAAACAATTATCTCCAGGAAGGAGTAAAGATCATGTATAGAGATTTAAAAACAAAAAGAATAGCAGTAATACCCGCATATGAGCCAGATAATAATCTCATAAATGTAGCCTCGGAGGCTGCTGCGGCTGGATTTGATGTAGTAGTTGTAGATGATGGATCAGAAAACGGCAGGACAGTTAAAGAGGGCACTGTCCAGGCTGAGGTCTATCACAAGATATTTGAGGATACAAAGTTTTTTGCACATGTAATCAGATATCCAGAGAACCGTGGCAAGGGATTTGCCATGAAGACAGCATTCAGCTATATATCCAAAACCTATGAGGATGCTTACACAGTGGTTGTCATAGACTCAGATGGACAGCATAAAGTGGCGGATGCAGTAAGGTTATCAGATTATGCAGCAGTACATAGAGATACATTGGTGCTGGGCAGCCGCAGACAGGGGCCGGATTCGCCACTCCGTAGCCGTATAGGTAATGGGATTACGAGGAATGTATTCAGCATGATGTCAGGTGTAAAGATATATGATACACAGACGGGGCTCAGAGCCTTTTCTGATGAACTCTTAAAACCTATGCTGGCAGTTTCTGGTGACAGATATGAATATGAAATGAACATGCTTATGGCATTTGCAAAGGAGCATATAAAAATGAAGGAACTCCCTATTGAGACAATTTATATAAATAACAACGCAGGCAGCCATTTTAATGCAATTAAGGATTCCATCAGGATCTATCGTGAGATCTTTAAGTTCAGTGCATCCAGTTTTGCAAGTTTTTTGATAGATTACGGTATTTTTGGCTGCATTGTAGGGCTTTTTGGTTCATCATCCGGTACAACACTTTTTGCCAATGTTTTTGCCCGTTTCATCAGTGCCACAGCCAATTATAGTATCAATAGAAATTTTGTGTTTGCTGGAACTGATAACGAGTTTTATGAGTCAGAGAATCAATCTAAGGCTGAGGTGACCAGCTCTGCAGCCAAGTATGCGCTCCTTGCAGTAGGCATACTCGTATTCAATACAATGATTTTATATCTGATCACAGAAAAGACCATGATCAATCCTATGGTGGGAAAGATCATTACTGAGTGCATTATGTTTATTTTCAGCTTTATATTCCAAAAACACTTTGTATTCAGGAAAAAAGAAATAAAAGAAAAGGAAAGTACAAAGGATCATACAATGATCAGTGCAGCAGATGACTCCATGAGAAAGGAAGAGAATGGCGTCAGTAACAAACAGTCAATGCATGATTATGGTATAGCCTAAAGGTTAATAGACAATGAGACATAATAAGATGTTTGAAGGGAAAAAATTTAAAATAACGTATTTTCTGGCATTGGCAGCTTTTACCGGGTACGCATTGTTAGATACCTTTGTGATCCCGAGATCCTATAGCACAGAAATTGTCCAGGAAGATATGACACTTAATGCCACTGATGGAGCAGTGACAGTAAATAAGAGTATTTTTGAAGAGGCAAAAGGCAGTAATGCGAATGCTGAGAGCATAGCTGCATCAGCCGCAGCCGCAGCAGAGGAGACAGAAGTCGCCTCTGAAAATACAGAAAGCACCGAAACTACTGAAAAAAAGAAATCTGGTAATCATAGTGGAGGTGCGCCTGCTCAGGGTGGCAGCCCTTCTGGAAAGCCGGGGGAAAAGAAATCAGGTAGGTCATCTGGTGGCAAAAAACTCAGTAAGGCAACTGCCACAGCAAGTGAAATTAAAAGGCCATCATCGGTAAAAAAGAGTTCTGACGTTACTGAGACAGAGACAGAAACAGTCTCTACAACTGTAGATACTGTAAGTTCAGACGTAGTGCTGGGGAGCTATGAGGACAACATTAAAACCATCACCTTAAGCGAGTACAGAGCCAATGATACATCTATCTATGTTGCAGATGTTCAATTGATTGGTGATGCAACTACCGGGGATGATACAGCGTATTCTGATGCTGATCTGATAAAGACAGCATTAGCCAACAGTACATATGGTAAGAATGTCAAAGCCGAGACCTCAGTCACTGCAGCTGAAAATAATGCAATCCTTGCAATTAATGGCGATTTCTATGGTGCACAGAATGCAGGATATGTAATAAGAAATGGCGTCCTCTACAGAGATACATCTGCCGGAAATGAGGATTTAGCTATACTTGCAGATGGATCTTTTGAGATATTTTCAGAGGATGACCTCAGTGCAGAGGAGGTACTTAATGCAGGGGCAGTTGATGTGCTGAGCTTTGGTCCTGGACTTGTAGAGGATGGAGAGATATCTGTAACTGAGGATGAAGAGGTGGGTAAAGCTATGGCATCAAATCCTAGAACAGCTATTGGTATCCTTGAGGATGGTCATTATGTATTTGTTGTTACAGATGGAAGAACTGATGAGTCGGAGGGACTGACATTGTACCAGTTGGCTGAATTCATGAAGAGTCTTGGTTGTAAAACTGCTTATAATCTGGATGGTGGCGGATCAAGTACCATGTATTTCAATGGACAGATAATTAATAATCCGACTACAGGTGGTAATAACATTAAGGAAAGATCCGTAAGTGATATTGTTTATATTTCCAAATAAATCATTTTAGAAAGTAATGGAAGGAGATATTAAGATGGTAAATACTATAAATCAAGATATAGATATAAGAAGTATGGATAAAATGCTTTCATTTGGAGAGGATGATTATAGTGATGGTAACTCTGTCATAAAGCTAAAAAACCGTCGTACAGCTATGAGTAATTTATGGATATACACAGTAGTTACTATAGTCGTGGCGTTATTTGGTGCTATATACGAGTATTTTAGTTTTGGAGTATATTCCTTTTATATGATGTACGCTTTTTCAATACCACTTTTGTTTGGTATATTACCATGGATGATCATAGCAACTAATCATAGTGCCCTTTCAAAAAAGGATTTCCCACCTGTGATCACTGTAAATCTATGGAGTGCAGGTCTTATTACACTTACTATAGGATCTATATTCCGAGGCGTGCTGGATATCTATGGAACTACCAGTACATATACTAAAAGTTATCCTATTGTGGGTGCACTGCTTATGGTGGTAGCTCTTATGACTATGATTGGTTACAGAGAAAAACAGTCAACAAGTGAGCGTATCGCATGAAACATCAATATCAGTTGTTTTTTGGCAATCAAATAAATATCTACAAATCAATATTATCAAATAGCGGAGCAGTTATCTGCTCCGTGTTTTAATAACAGGGCAAATGCTGTGGATGTATTGTGAAACTTTTGTAAAAAGTGAGTCAAAAACTGGCCAAATTTTGTATAGCTTTCGCCAAAATCACACTATTGTAAAAAAAGATAGTGATATATACTTAAATCTGTATGGCTTTTAACAGCATAGGATGTTACAAAACAAAAAAGTAGGGAGAGTCACATGGTTTCGATTTTTGTTAGTCTGTTGGGAGGGTTGGGCCTCTTTATTGCAGGTATGTACATGATGAGTCATGGTATCGAAAAGGTAGCTGGTAACAAGCTCAGGAAGATACTGGAGACTTTTACGAGGACACGATTGACAGGAGTTTTAGTAGGTCTGTTTTTTACTGCGGTGATACAGTCCTCAAGTACAGCTACTGTAATGGTAGTTACATTTGTTAACTCTGGACTTATGGCATTGTCCAATGCCTGCGGTATTATTTTGGGTGCCAACATTGGTACTACAGTTACGGCATTGCTCGTTGCATTCCGATTGTCAGCGATAGCTCCTATATTTGTTTTTGCGGGGGCCATCATGATGAATTTCATACCAAATCCGACGATTAAAAAATCCGGTGAGATAGTAATGGGATTTGGCCTTCTGTTTGTTGGTATTTCCACCATGTCCAGTGCAATGGCGGCTCTTAGAGAGATACCTGCGGTTATAACATTCCTTTCCAGCTTTACCAATCCTGTGCTCGGCGTACTTATGGGTTTTGTTATTACATCTATTGTACAGTCATCATCAGTAACTGTTTCAATACTCGTAGTCATGGGTTCTATGGGACTTGTTGATCTGCGTATATGTATGTTTATCATACTTGGATGTAATATTGGAGCATGTTCCAGTGCAGTACTTACAGCACTTCAGGGCAGCAATAACGCCAAGCGTGCGGCACTTATCCATCTGTTGTTCAATATATTTGGAACAGTGCTTATGTTCGTGCTCCTCATGTTCTTTGCAGGACCTATAGAAAACATAATCAGGACTATTTCAGGTACCGGAGATGATCCTGGTTCATTGGGACGTAATATAGCATTCGCACACTTTATTTTTAAGGTATTCCAGGTTATTGTATTTTATCCATTTATGGATCAGATTATTAATCTTACATACGTTCTTGTTAAGGATGACGAGGAGCAGCCATCAGGCGATGATGGTGAGTTCCATCTTAGATATATTAACCTCAACAAGTTGCCAAACCCGGCAGTTGCCATTTATATGGCTCAGCAGGAGATGGAGCGTATGGGTAATGCAGCCTTCAATAATCTAAACCGTGCCTTTAAATGCCTCATGGAAGAGGACGGAGAGGGCATAGAAAAGGTATATGAGACTGAGAAATATATTGATTGGCTCTGTGAGCAGATCACTACATATATGACGAGGATAAACCAAAATGCCATTCCTCTTAGAGATGCAGATCTTCTTGCCGGATATTTTCATGTATGTTCCGATATGGAGAGGATAGGCGATCATGCAGAGGATGTAGCGGATGTGGTCAAATATTTCAAAGAAAAGGATGTCCATCTTTCAGAGTCAGCCAAGGATGATCTTAAAGGCATGATGGAAGTTGTCAACAAGCTGATGAAAGAGTCACTTGATATGTTCGTTACAGGTGATATGACAAATATCGATGAGATCCGTGCTCTTGAAAATGAGACAGACGATATGGAGATTAAACTCCAGGATAAGCATATACAGCGTCTTAGTGACGGTGAGTGTTCAGCCAGAGCGGGAGTATTTTTCTCAGATATAGTTTCCGGTATAGAGAGAGTTGGAGATCACGCAGTAAATATTGCATTTTCTCTTTTTGAGGCAAAAAACCATAAGATGGTAGATAAAAGAGTATAATATTAAAGGATCTTCAATATAATAAAAAGGCTCTACGGTACGTGTTGGTTACGCACCGTAGAGCTTTTTTGAGTCTATATATAACCTATAGAGTGTTAAAAGTCGATATCGGACCGCTTCGCGCTTTGCGCTTCTGGGAACACCAGCCCATTGGAATTCGCTTCGCGAGGGCTGGTGCTATATGCCAGATTCCTGCGGAATCTGCCACGAGGCTCGCGTTCCTCCCACATTCCGCACTCTCAGGCCGCAAAAAACGTCCTTACGTGCTCCATGTGGGGCGTGTCATGAAGTCTATCTCCCACTTTTGTGCAAGCACACGTGGGAGAAGACTTATGACACTAATATCATATAATAATTGGGATGAAGGTGATTGATGATATCAAATCTCCGGTCATCATTTATTTACTGAGCAAACTCAATTGCACTGCCTACTACATTGCCATTGGCATCTGTCTCATTAATAGAATAGTTGCCTGCTGCGGCCTGTGCCTCACCTGGATTTACATATGTTGAAGCTGCGTCTGCGGCAGAGGCCTCTGCAGTAGTCTCAGATGCAGTCTCGGCTGAGGTTTCCACAGTGGTTTCAGAGGCAGAGGTCTCTGTGCTTTCTGCTGTCTGATCAAAAGATGCTGTAACAGTTTCTTTATTTGTGATTATCTCGTTGGCTGAACGTGTTGCAACTACCTGTTGCTTAACACCAATATCCGGGTTTCCTGAATCATCATTGATGACCTCATACCACTCACCCATGTAGTACTCGTAAAGAACACCATCTACATATTTGGTTGCGCCATTCTCAAGCTCATCATCTGAGCTGTCCTCAGCTGCGTCATCCTCCTCGGATCCAGGACCACCCTCGGCTACACTGTCCTCCTCATCACCAAAGAAAGAACTAAGCTGTTCTGTGGTTGGCTCAACAACATCTCTGGTCTCAAACTTATCATAGGAATCAGGAAGTGCTACATTGCCGGAAACTATGATACCGGCAAATGCATCGGCCTCATCTGCAGATGTAAATGATATAGTTATATGATCTGATGAATCACAGTTATCATTTAAAACAAAAACGTGTCTCTCTGACTCTGTACCGTTAAACGCTACAGTTGAACGGGCAAAAGGAGTGTTGTCTAAAGTTACATAAACGTCATTATTTCCAGGAAGATATGTATAATCTATACCAAGAAGACCTGAAACGTAATTACCGTTAACATCAGTTATAGAGTCTTTAACAATAGCAAAGGTAGTATCATTAATCTTTGCAAACTCTGATGCAGGAATATAAGCATACTCATCAAGATCTGATACACCTTCATTTAAAGGCTCAACAGAAGAGTCCAGAGGCTCCATACCGCTATCAACAGCCTTTATGATGGACGCTGCAATTGCATCTGCGGTAGCTGCATTGCCATCAGTGTTCTGATTGATCTTATCATCAGCTACTGTTGATGCAGCATCTGAACCATTTTCTGACATCACCTTTGCTACATCAATTGTGAGACCATTGTAATGATCTGTTATGCTCTGGATAGCAGAGGCATTGTCATCAGAGTAGCCATCTGTGTTTGTTACAGATGATGGCTCAATGAGAGAGATGATAGAAATCTCAGGGCTCTTTTTAATGAGAGCTCTGACCATACCCTCATAAAATGTTCCAAAGGTAGCTGGATCATCGTAGTTTCCAAAACTAATGATAACTGCATCATAATCACTGCCATCAGGAAGCTCATTGGCAACAACATAACCTGAGTATACAGTGTTGTCTGAAGGGAGAGCATAATTCTCTACCTGAACGTCAGAAGAGTACTTATCCTGGAGCTTTTTGCTAATAAGCTCAGCCCAGGCTGTTGAGGCATCCTCAAGATTGCTGCCGGCAGCAAATCCATCACCAACTACAAGTACTGAAACAGATTGTCCTGCTGCTAACTTGGTATAAAAATCACCAGCCTCTGCATCAACTGAACTTGAGTCTACTGGAGTCTCTGCTGCCTCGGTTGATGCGGGAACAGTCTCTACAGAACTACCATTGCCGCGGCCGGCAACAGCAGCTAAACCTACAAGAATAACAGCAATGCCTGCTAAACCACCTACGCATGCTTTCTTATTCTGCTCGAAGAATGTTTTAAAATCCATAATTATCTCCTTAGAATATAATTAAATATATTTCATGTGACAATACATCGTCTAATAATACTTTCAATGTCTACAAAAATCAATTAAGTTTCTTTGAATTTTGCCTTTATAAGAGGCACAAGTGGAACTTTTAATGTTTTTTATTGGATTCACTGTGAAAAACAAATTATGCAAGCACATAAGTATAAGTAAAAAAATATCCCCTAAGCAGAACATGTTTTCACATACTGCTTAAGGGATATCATATCGCGCAAAATATAGTATAAATAACTGCTTATCCTACAGAAGGTCCAATTGAGCTCCACTGCTCAAGGTCGATGCCCTGTCCGGCCTCTACAGTATATGCAGTGGTTGACTCAAGTATTGAAGCAGAGTCAGATGGGTCACTTATGATGACGCTTTCCACACTGTTTTGAGTATCTGCTGCAGCTGACTCTGTAGCGCTGATACTCTGAGAAGTATCTGCGGTTGTACCAACAGCAGAGGTTTCACTAGTTGCAGTCTCTATAGCGGAAGATGACTCAACTATATTAGTGGAGTCGGCTGTAGTTTGTGTATCTGTGTTATTACTATCGGCAGCAGTAGTCTGTTTTTTTGTGCTTCCGGACTTTTTAGTGCTGGTATTGGATTTCTTGTTGTTTGATGTGGCCTTTTTGGTTTCCTCAGTTTCGGACTCCGCCTGTGCAGAGGTCTGAGTCTCAGCTTTTGTGGTTTTGGTCTCTGCCTGAGTAGAGGCCTCAGTCTCGGATCTGGAAGTCTCTGTCTCTGCCTCATCGGTTTCTGTGGCAGTGGACTCTGTCGAATCAGTTTCACTCTCAACAGGAGCAGCTGTTGTTTCTGGTGGGAGTGGCAGCTTTTTATATTTTTCTGCCGCCTTTGAGAGATTCATATTTCCGGTGATTATTAATCCGTGGAATGTATCTGCCTGCTCTTTTGAGGCAAAACTTACAGCAACATGATCAGTTATGATGGCATTGTTTCTGACAGCAACTATATGTCTTTCAGGAGATGCACCCTCAAAGTCCGCTGTAAGACCGCCAAAGATATTGCCATCTATAACAACCTGGGCGATATTGGAACCATTCAGATAATCATAATCGAGTCCTATGAGACCAGTGGTTTCTGCTCCAAGGGAGGTGAGCTCCTGAACCCCTATGATATAATTGGTGTCATCAAGCCTCTGGAAACTGTTCTCTGAAATATAGTAATAATGATCATAGAGTATGGCATCAGCGTTTACAGGAGATATGCTGCCGTCGGCATCTAGTGTAGATGCACTTGAGGTATCGGATCCGTCAGGGTCATCCTCGTTGGTCATTTTGTTTTGTATTTGCTTTACGATCCAACTGGAGTATACCTTCTGGCCCTTTGCATTAGGTAATATGCCGTCATCTGTGAACATTGCTGTATTTTTTCCATTTACTGCAAATGCTTCACCCATATTGGCAACAATTCCATCATAATGCTCCAGGAGGGTTTTTGCGTACATAGCTGTTTCGTCAGAGTTGCCATTAACATCAGTTACAGCAGCCGACTCGATGATACCTATGATCTGTGCAGACGGGTATTGTTTAGATATGGATCTAAGGAGTCCCTCGTACTGAATGTTAAATTTAAATGGGTCGTCATAATAGCCAAGAGAAACGATGACAGCATCATAGCTGGATGATGGACTCACGGCAGATTCATTCATCAATGTCACATAAGCGGAGTATGCGTCATTTCCGCCTGGAAGTGATAGATTGTTGATAGATGCATCAGAACCAAAGGCGTCCATTATGTCAGATGCCAGAATATTGGTCCAGTTACTGCCGTCACTTGCTCCGGCACCGGTTCCGTAGACATCGCCTATGATCAGGATGGAAACCGGCTCAGATTTTACAAGCTTATCCATAAAACTGTTTGTGATGGTAGAGGTACTGTCTCCATCTGTCACAGTGTCCTGAGTTATGACATTGCCATCAGAGTCCAGTGTGAGCTGCGCTCTGGACTCGGCAGCCTGAAGCTGCTCTTTGGCTATAGACTCGTCAATTGCATCGTCATGTATTGCCGTAGCTATCATGTAGCCAAATATCAATATAATACTGAGGATCAGTAATATAAGGATAATCAAAAGAACAGGCGGCTTTTTGGAACCGTCTGAGCTGTTGGAACCTGAGGAGCTCTGCATCGTGGACTGTGATGCAGATTGATCAGGGTTTTGTATTTGATTGTTTTCCATGTTGTTTTCACTACTACTCATTTTGTAAAAGCCCTTCATATTTATTAACAATTTAATTATAAAAAGGATTACAGGATTTGACTAGGCCTTTTTGGCATGAGAGGTATAATGTGAAATGCCGGATGGAGCGTCCACCCGGCATTAGAGATCAATTATTTAGTGATATTTGTATCATACGGCAATATGAGATGCCAGGTCCATGGAAATACCTAACCTATGGTTATCCCCAACCTCAGCTATAAGCTGATCCTTATTAAAGAGGACTATACGTATCCTGGATCCCTGCTCAAGCCCATAACGCCTGGCAAAGTTTCTCAAGTTTTCATCCCCTATGATCCACTTGATAGTATTGCTGATTCCAACGGGTACTTTATTTAGGTATGTCATAAGAGTCCTCCTTTCCATCATTATCACGACTTTTATCTATATACCAACATCTAAATATAGGTTATTACTAACTGTACCGGTTAGTCAATTTTAACAAAAAAGAAAATACAATAATTTGATATTTTGTGCAAAAGCATTAGGGATAACTAACTGCAACTCTGTGATATTATGATTTGGATGTGATTGCTTTTTAGTAGAGAGGATACTCTAAATTAACTGTAATATAGAGGTGGCTGATACAATATGTTGCATGATAAGGATATAAGGGAGCCTTTATTTTCGTTTCTTGAGGATACATACGGAAAAACGAGGATAATCGAGGAAAAAATAATGGGAGACAGTCGCGCTGATGTGATCATGGTCACAGAGGATAGCCTCTATGGCATTGAGATTAAATCAGATGCAGACAATTATTCCAGGCTTCCGGGACAGATAAAAGACTATAACAGGTATTTCGATTTTAATTATATTGCCGTGGGCACCAGTCATGCCATGCATATAGAGGAGCATGTTCCGCAGTTCTGGGGGATCATCACTATCGATGAGATCGATGGTGTGCCGGACTTTTACATTCTCAGGAAACCGACTGTAAATCCCTATATAAAATATGAGGATAAGCTCAGTTTGTTATGGAGACCTGAGTTGCAGCACATAGTTTACCGTAACTTAAAACATAAGTACGACAGGTTGAGTAAAAAAGAGGTCATTAAGAGGATTACTGCCCAATTAACTTATGACATTATAAGAAAAGAGATATCGACAGAGCTGTTTGAGAGAGATTATAATACCATTTTGGAAGAGATAAATAAGTTCCGGGTTGAAAAGAGGAGCTTAAAACCACGTCGCAAAAAGAGGATTCATAAGCATTCTGCACAGGTGATCCTGCCGGATGGCAAGGTGATAAAAAAACCTGATCTACGAGTTTCTCATATCGTAAGGACAAAGAAGACTGGATCTCAAAAGAAGTAGGAGCATAGCAATGCAGAGTTTTTTGATAGCAGCCAACGCAGTAATACCGTTTATTTGTTATATGATGTATGGATATCTGATCAGATATCTGGGATTTGGGGATGATGCCTTTTACAAGAGACTCAATCAGATAGTTTTCAGAGCATTTTTTCCTATGCTGATGTTCAATAATCTATATACGGCTGACATAGATATAGGCTCTCATGCGTCTCTCCTGGCGATTTTTACAGGAGTACTTGTTGCTATCATATTGCTTTGCATTTTTATAGTGCCGCTGGTGATAAAGGAAAATCCCAGAAAAGGTGTTATCATACAGTCGATTTGGCGCAGTAATACACTTATGTTTGCGTATCCTTTGTGTGTCACCATGTACGGCGAGGAGTCAGGGGCCCTGGCATCCCTTGTAATAGCGACTATTGTTCCTATATATAATGTAGGAGCCGTAATAATCTTCACGATCTTTGACAGGGAGAGAAATGCAAGGATTGACGTGGGGAGGATCATATTAAATATTCTCACCAATCCACTTATAGTTGGGGCTATAGCTGGAGCTTTGTTTAAGGGATTGGGCATTACTGTTCCTCAATCTATAGCAAAACCCATAGCAAGCTTTGCGGCCATGACGACACCACTTTCTATTTTTATTCTTGGCGCAACTTTGTCGATTCCTGATATTGGTAAAAATCTAAAGTTGATAGTTGTCACCTTGTCATTAAAGCTTGTTATAGTTCCAGCTATTGTGCTTGTGTTAATGTATTTTATTGGTTATAGAGGAGCAGAGCTATTTATTGCCTTCATTATTTATGCCACACCTATTGCCGGCGCATCCTTTCCGATGGCTCAGAATATGGGAGGAGACGGAGAGTTACAGGGACAGTTGCTGGCTATTAGTACGGTGGCGGCACTGTTTACTATTTTCCTGTGGATAATGGGCCTTACATCCATAGGACTGTTTTGATCTTATATATTTCAAATGCTTTTTTAGGAGAGGTTTTGTGGGGTGCCAGAGTAAATATCTACCCAGTCTTTTTTGGATAGTAATGTGCATTTTTCACCAAAATCAATTCATAAATCATCAACATTTGTAATAGGTTATGAGACGCTATGGCATTTGTGATAAATTGAGGTAAGAAAATACTGATTTTAAGATGTTGACGTATTATTTGCCTCTATAAAAAAGGATTTTCAAGATTTATGAGAGGTTTTTCGCGTTGACTGTGAAAAACCTCTTTTTTATAATGTTGCATGTATGTGTTAATAAATTACCGATGATTGCAACAGTAATTGTTGTTGGGAGGATAACTATGGATCTATCATTTAAAAATGGTGCTTTAAAGGCATTTGCAGACAAATTCGGCGAGGGAAGTACTGATGGTGTAAAGTGCTATTTTGCACCTGGACGTGTCAATCTTATCGGAGAGCATACTGACTATAATGGTGGACATGTATTTCCTTGTGCATTGACTATTGGAACTTATGGAGCAGCCAGAAAGCGTAATGATCGTAAACTGCGTTTTTACAGTGTCAATCTGGATAAGATCGGCGTTGTGGAAACATCTTTAGATGAGTTCGCGCCTCTCAAGGAGGATGGATGGATTTCCTATCCAAAGGGAGTTATGTGGGCCTTTGACAAGAGGGGCATGAAGATGGATCAGGGACTCGATCTTGTTATCTACGGCAACATTCCTAATGGATCTGGTCTGTCATCCAGCGCATCACTTGAGGTGCTTACAGGATTTATACTTAGAGACCTGTATGGTTTTGACGTTACAAATGTTGATCTCGCGCTCATAGGTCAGGATGCAGAGAACAATTACTGCGGTATGAATTGTGGCATTATGGATCAGTTTGCCAGTGCCATGGGTAAGAAAGACAATGCCATATTCCTCGACTGTGCGACTCTCAATTATGAGTACGCACCTGTAATATTAAAGGGTATGAAGCTCATAGTTACAAATACCAATAAAAAGCATAAACTTGTAGGATCTGCCTACAATGATAGACGCAGAGAGTCAGAGGATGCCAGAGAGATCCTTTCTGGTGTGGCAGGCATCAAAACTCTCGGAGATCTCAGCAATGAGGATTTTGAGAAGTACAAGGATGCCATCAAGGACCCTGTGGTTCAGAAAAGAGCAAAGCATGCTGTATATGAGAACAATCGTACACTCACAGCCGTTGAGGCATTAAAAAATGGAGACTTAGAGGAGTTTGGCAAGCTGATGAATGCTTCCCACGTTTCTCTGAGAGATGATTTTGAGGTAAGCTGTGAGGAGCTGGATATCCTTGTTGAGGAGGCCTGGAAAGTACCTGGAGTCCTGGGTTCACGTATGACCGGTGGCGGATTTGGTGGATGCACAGTATCTATCGTAAAGGATGAGGCTGTTGACGAGTTTGAGAGACTTGTGGGAGAGGCTTACAGGAGACGGGTAGGATACGATTGCACATTTTATGTTGTAAGTATCGGTGACGGACCACAGATTGTTTGATGAGATATAACGGCACATTGTATAGATATGTGATGGTGTCATAAGTGAGTGACGTGATCTGACATTCACATCATGATATTAGGTGTAGACATTAGTTTTATGCTGTGAGTCGGGATTATTGGTTCCGGACATGGCAGAGAGGAGATATTATGAGGATTCTTGTAACAGGTGGAGCTGGATACATTGGCAGTCATACATGCGTTGAGCTCCTTAATGAGGGATACGATGTTGTTATCATTGATAATCTCTATAACTCAAATCAAAAGGCCGTTGACCGTATTGAGCAGATTTCAGGTAAAAAGGTAAAGTTTTACAAGGATGACATGCTTGACAGAGCTGCTGTTAAGAGAGTATTCGATGAAAATAAGATAGACGCAGTAATCCATTTTGCAGGATTAAAGGCAGTTGGCGAGTCTGTTCATAAGCCTATTGAGTACTACCGCACAAATATTGATTCTACACTTAATTTAGTAGATGAGATGCGTGCACACAATTGTAAAAATATCATTTTCTCAAGTTCAGCAACAGTTTATGGAGATCCTGCAGAGATCCCTATTACAGAGGGATGTCCTAAGGGTACATGTACAAATCCATACGGCTGGACAAAGTGGATGCAGGAGCAGATCCTGACAGATATTCATACTGCTGATGCAGAGTGGAATGTTATCCTCCTCCGCTATTTCAATCCTATCGGAGCACATGAGTCAGGTCTCATCGGTGAGGACCCAAAGGGCATACCAAACAATCTTTTACCATATGTTGCACAGGTTGCTATTGGTAAGCTTCAGGAGATCAATGTATTTGGTGATGATTATCCTACACCTGACGGAACTGGAGTACGAGATTATATCCACGTTGTTGATCTTGCAAGAGGTCATGTAAAGGCTATTGAGAGATTTGCCAAGAATGATGGAGTATTTATCTGTAACCTTGGAACAGGTCATGGATACTCAGTGCTTGATGTGATCCATGCATTTGAAAAGGCGTGCGGTAAAAAGCTGCCATATCAGATCCGTGCACGTCGTGACGGAGATGTTGCTACATGTTATTCAAGCCCTGCCAAGGCAGAAAAGGAGCTTGGATGGACAGCCAAGTACAATATTGATGATATGTGCAGAGATTCATGGAACTGGCAGCAGAAAAATCCTAATGGATACAATTCATAGTTTTAAAAATCAGATTTTAAATGCCGGAACGCATTCCGGCATTTTTTAATCAGCAGTTTAGTGTCAAACTGAGCAAAATCGGAAGATTGCTTGTCAAAGGAGATTTTTATGGACGTACAGAGTGCAATTAAATGCCTTGTTGCATATGCATACAAGACTGGACTTGTAGAGGAAACAGATATCATTTGGGCTTTAAACACAGTGGCCTTAAACTTAAGGATAAATGAGGTGACGGCTACCAGATCTGATGTCGTGGATGAGGCATTCAAAATACCATTTGATGAGGTGGAGCTCCACGAGGATCATAAGTCAGATGTTATAGGGATGGTATCTGATGGTTCATATCTTGAGGCAGTTCTTAAAGTGCTGGATGACTATGCTGTAGACAATGGACTTACAGAGGGTGACTCTACTGTATATAGAGATCTTTTTGATACAAAGCTTATGGGAGCTCTCACTATGAGACCATCCGAGGTTTTGGGACATTTCACAGAGCTTTATGAGGATGATCCAAAAGAGGCTACTGACTGGTACTATACATTCAGCAGAGACACTGACTATATCAGACGATACAGAGTAAAAAAGGATCTCAAGTGGAAGACCTGTACAGAGTATGGGGATCTCGATATCACCATAAATCTCAGTAAACCTGAAAAGGATCCTAAGGCTATAGCAGCAGCGGGCAAGGCCAGGCAAACGGGTTATCCTAAGTGCCAGTTGTGCCGGGAGTGCGAGGGATATAGTGGAAGAGTTGATTATCCTGCCAGAGAGAACCACCGCATAATACCTATTGAGATACAGGGCAGGGAGTGGGGATTTCAGTACTCTCCGTATGTTTATTACAATGAGCATTGCATAGTGCTCAACGCCGAGCATACCCCTATGAGGATAGATAAGAGTGCCTTCCTCAAGCTTTTTGATTTTGTATCGCAGTTCCCTCATTATTTTGTAGGGTCCAATGCAGACCTACCTATCGTTGGTGGCTCTATCCTTGCACATGAGCACTTCCAGGGCGGGCATTATGATTTTGCCATGGCCAAGGCACAGGTTGAGCGTAGTTTTACTGTTCCGGGATTTTCTGATGTCAAGGCAGGGATTGTTAAATGGCCTATGTCTGTTATTCGTCTTTCCGGTGAGGATACAAACAGGATAACAGAGCTTGCGGACCATATATTAGGCAAGTGGAGAGCTTATACAGATGAGAGCGCCTTTATTTTTGCTGAAACAGATGGGGTTCCACATTCGACCATAACACCTATTGCCAGAAAGTCGGGAGGAGAGTTCCAGTTGGATCTTGTCCTCAGAAACAACATCACAACTGATGAGCATCCTTTAGGAGTTTTCCATCCACATGCAAAGCTTCATCATATCAAAAAAGAAAATATAGGACTCATAGAGGTTATGGGGCTTGCTGTTCTGCCTAGCAGATTAAAGCAGGAGATGGCTGAGCTTAAAGATGCGATACTAAGTGGGAGTGATATCCGCAGCATAGAGTCAATAAGCAAGCATGCAGATTGGGCTGATGAGTTTTCGGATGACTACTACAAGAGAGGTATAGAAATAAACGCAGATAATATTGATGGTATCCTGCAGGATGAGATAGGAAAGGTGTTCATGCATGTTCTTGAGGATGCTGGTGTTTACAAGAGGACACCAGAGGGACAGGCTGCCTTTGATAGATTTATCGCTACACTGTAGTATCTACTTATTGCGAGTTCACCTATTGTGTTTAATGATATAAAAAATGCCGGGCACATTTGACCCGGCATTTTTTGTGTAGTTATATTTCGTGACACTAAATCATTGATACACCAAAAGAATTTACAAGACCATCTATAGGCTGTCCTGCCTTGCAGAAAGGACACTCATTGTAATCTTTATAAACATAATCAGGAAGCTCTGTTGTGCCATAAACTGAAACAATATGCATTCCGTTAAACGAGTCTATCGCACTAAAGATTGCAGATACGCCACTCAGCTTGCCACCATAATAATTGACGGCCTCCATTACCTTATTGATAGTCTTACCGGTAGATACAGAACCCTCTACGATAAGTACATTTTTGCCCTTTATCATCGGCTTTATGTTGTCTCTGAAAATAATTTGAGAATTTGTGTTGAACTCTGGTTTAACAATGTAAATTGTTTTGTGAGCATTAGTGTTGATAAAACCATTTTTGGTGAGCTCCTCGGCAATAAATGCGCCGATTACCTCGGTACCCTCATCGCAAATGATGGTATCGATCACCATACCATAGAGCCCTTGATCAACCAGCCTTCTGGCTACACTGTGTGCCTCGGAGGCTCTGGCCTTTATAGTCGTGAGATCGATGTAATAGTTTGTGTGAGAGTGGTTTGTGGCAAAATGTCCTTTCGTTACTTTAAGAGGCACGGATATGCCATTAGCTTCGATTTTCTGATAAGGTTTCTGCATAAATACTCCTTGTCTGTTTTCTCTGTTGCCTTGACCTCCAGGTGTCACATTACCCGTCACTATATATTTTGAGAGGTCCCTGCAGTCACGATCTGCAGTGCGGAAAACTGTGTTGTGATTAAAATCCTGAAATCCAGGAACGCACGATATTGATGGATTTATTATACCATTTCACCGGATAAAATAAATATTATTTTCGATGATATGCATAAAAAGAAATTTGCTACCGCACTATTATTGGATCAAAAGATGATTGAGAATGTTTATGGCGTGAAACAACCTAAAAAATGAGGTTTAAGAAAAACGTAAAAATAAATAAGAACATATGTATGATATATTAGAATAGTGTAGTTTACTATGGTCTTATACGGCATTAGCTTGATAAAAATGCTAGGATTATGGTATAGTTTCTAGCGACTATACGTTAAAATAGCCGGTATTATAGGCGTTTTAAGTTTAAGTGGTTTCTTTTATATCCGTTAAGGATATTGATTAATATATTTTGAGGAGTTTTATAAATGGCAGAGAAATATGATGCTTCGAGTATCACGGTCCTTGAGGGATTAGAGCCTGTACGAGTAAGACCTGGTATGTACATTGGTTCAGTTACCTCTCAGGGATTAAATCATCTTATTTACGAGATTGTAGACAATTCGGTAGATGAGCATCTGGCCGGTTATGCACAGAATATCTGGATCACACTGGGCAATGACGGATCATGCACAGTGAGAGATGATGGACGTGGTATCCCTGTTGGCATGCATCAAAAGGGTGTATCAGCAGAGCGAGTTGTTCTTACCACTCTGCATGCAGGAGGCAAGTTCGATAATAAGGCATATAAGACATCTGGTGGTCTCCACGGTGTTGGTTCTTCAGTTGTTAACGCACTTTCAGCTTTCATGAGGATCCGTGTATATCAGGACGGCAAGATATTTGAGGATACTTATGAGAGAGGTAAGCCTACCAAAGAGTTGGTGGGAGGTCTGCTTCCTGTAGTAGGTAAGACCAGGGAGACAGGTACAGAGACTACATTTATCCCGGATGATGAGATATTTGAAAAGACAAGATTCAGAGAGGACTGGCTGCAGTCCAGACTCCATGAGACTGCTTATCTCAATCCTGAGCTTACCATCCATTATAGAGATGAGAGAGGTGAGGCACCGGTAGTTATCGATTACCATGAGCCAGATGGTATAGTGGCCTATGTAAAAGATGCCAACAAGGGCAAGGATACTGTGACACCTGAGATATATTTCACAGGTGAGACAGAGGGCACTACTCTTGAGTGCTGTATCCAGTTCCGTGATGAGTTTGAGGAAAATATATACGGTTTCTGTAATAACATTGCCACTCGTGAGGGTGGAACACATATCACCGGTTTTAAGACCAAGTTCGCACAGCTCATCAACAGCTATGCGAGACAGCTTGGTATATTAAAAGATAAAGATGAAAACTTTACAGGTGCAGATACACGTAACGGTATGATAGCTGTTGTAGCCATCAAGTACCCTGATCCTATCTTTGAGGGGCAGACCAAGACAAAGCTTGCCAGCCAGGATGCCAACAAATATGTCTCTGCAATTGTAGATGCGGAGCTGCAGCATTATTTTGACAGAAATGTGGAGGTGGTCAAGGCGATCATTTCCTGTGCAGAAAAGTCTGCCAAGATCAGAAAGCAGGAGGCCAAGGCTAAAAACAATATGCTCAGCAAGGCCAAGTACAGCTTTGATTCTAATGGAAAGCTTGCCAACTGTATTTCTAAAAATCCTGAGGAGTGCGAGATATTTATAGTAGAGGGAGACTCTGCAGGTGGTTCGGCCAAAAACCATAGAGACAGACGTACTCAGGCTATCCTCCCTCTCAGAGGTAAGATCTTAAACGTAGAAAAGGCTTCCATTGACAAGGTACTTGCCAATGCAGAGATAAAGACTATGATCAATACTTTTGGGTGTGGATTCTCAGAGGGATATGGCAACGATTTTGATATCACAAAGCTTCGTTATGACAAGATCATACTTATGACGGATGCCGATGTTGATGGATCACATATTGATACATTGTTACTGACATTCCTGTATCGTTTTATGCCGGATCTCATTACAGAGGGACATGTTTATGTGTCCATGCCTCCGCTTTATCAGGCTATACCACACAGTAAAAAGGAGGAGTCTGAGTATTTGTATGATGAGTCTGCCCTTACAAAGTATCAGAAAAATCACAAGGCTGGTACTTATGATCTCAAACGATTCAAGGGTCTTGGTGAGATGAATCCTGAGCAGCTTTGGGATACTACACTCAATCCGGAAAATCGAGTTTTAAAGAGAGTTGAGATAGAGGACGGACGTCTTGCCTCAGATGTAACAAGTATGCTCATGGGCTCGGAGGTAGGGCCTAGACGTGATTTCATACATGATCATGCTGATGAGGCGCAGATAGATGCCTAAAGCTATATTAAGTATATGATGCATAGGTGTTTGCATTAACTACTAAGTGGAGTATTAAATAAATTTAAGGATTAGATATGGCAGAACAAATTTTAACAACTGAATATTCGGAGGAGATGCAAAAGAGTTATTTGGATTACTCTATGAGCGTTATTACTTCCAGAGCGGTTCCGGATATCAGAGATGGTCTTAAACCTGTACAGAGGAGAGTTCTTTTTGACATGAATGAGCTTCATGCCACTCATGATCATCCTACGTACAAATCCGCCCGTATAGTAGGTGATACTATGGGTAAGTATCACCCACATGGAGACGCATCTATATATGATACCCTGGTAGTTATGGCTCAGGACTTTAAGCGTATGCAGCCAGTGGTCCATGGACAGGGTAATTTTGGATCCATAGAGGGTGATTCGGCAGCGGCTCCTAGATACACTGAGGCCAAGCTGGAAAAGTTTACAGATGATTGCCTTTTGGCGGATCTTGATATGTCTGTTTCCTTCCAGCCAAACTATGATGAGACATTGAGAGAGCCTGTGGTCCTTCCTGCAAGAGTTCCTTATTTTCTGTTAAACGGATCTGAGGGTATCGCGGTAGGTATGACTACATCAACACCTAGCCATAATCTGGGGGAGATCATCGACCTTATCCTTGCTTATCTGCGTAATCCTGCTATGGGTACTGCAGAGATGATGGAGTATCTCAAGGGACCTGATTTCCCAACTGGAGGTATTATCGCCAACAAGTCAGATTTAGTTGATATATATCGTTCAGGAACAGGCAAGTTAAAGCTCCGCGGCAAGCTAGTTTTTGAAAAAAAGACTGGAAGATCTGACAGAGATAAGCTGGTTGTTACAGAGATACCATATACTATGATCGGACAGGGTATAATGAAATTTATGCAGGATACTGCACAATTGGTTGAGACCAAGGTACTGCCTGAGATCATAGATATCTCCAATCAGTCTGATAAAAACGGTATTCGTATAGTCCTTGAGTTAAAGAGCGGAGCTGATATCGACAGGATCAAAAATGTTCTGTATAAAAAAACAAGACTCGAGGATACTTTTGGCGTAAATATGCTGGCCATTAACGAGGGCCGCCCGGAGACCATGTCTCTCAGAGGAGTACTCAAGGCTTATCTTAAGTTCCAGTATGAGATAATGGGCAACAAATATAAGAGCTTACTTGATAAGGAGCTGGATAAAAAGGAAATTCAGGACGGTCTTATCAAGGCTGTTGATCTCATTGATGCCATTATTGCATTACTCCGTAGCTGTAAGTCACAGGCTGATGCCAAAAAGGCACTGACAACAGGAGATATTGCCGGAGTAAAGTTCAGAGACAGAGATAAAGAGTTTGCAGAGACTATAAAGACATTTACCTTTACAGACCGTCAGGCACAGGCAATTCTCGATATGCGTCTCAGCAAGCTCATTGGCCTTGAGATGATAGAGCTCAAAAAACAGCACGCAGAGACATTAAAAAAGATCAAGGAGTATAGAGGCATTCTTGCCAGCCGTGATCGTATGAATGAGGTCCTTTCTGAGGATCTGATGTTTATCAAGTCCGAGTATGCACAGCCACGTCGCACTCTCATTGAGGATGGTGAGGAGGCAGTATTCAATGAAAACGAGGTTCAGGAGATAGATTGTTACTATGTTCAGGACAAGTTTGGATATTGCAAGCTCATGGATGAGGCAACATGGCAGCGTAATCAGGAGGCTGTTGAGTCGGAAAACAGATTTGTGCTCAAGTGTAAAAACACAGACAGAGTACTCCTGTTTACAGACAAGGGCAATATGCATCAGATAAAGTGTCAGGATGTTCCCCTTGGTAAGTTCAGAGACAAGGGCGTACCTATCGACAATATCAGCAAGTACAATGCCAATGATGAGGAGATAATATATGCCAATGTTAAGTCGGCATTAACAGGTAAGACTTTGATCTTTGCCACAAAGGATGCCATGGTCAAGCTGGTTGAGGCCAGTGAGTTTGAGACGGCCAACAAGGTTGTTGTTGCCACAAAGCTTAACGATGGCGACCAGGTGATCAACATCACGATGATGGGATATGAGACAGATATTGTATTTAGGACACATGGTGGTTACTTCTTAAGATGTTCACTCAGTGATATTCCTTTACAAAAAAAGAACAGTAAGGGCGTATTAGGTATTAAGCTGGGCACAGGTGACGAGCTGGATGATATTTATCTTTTAGGTGTAGATCCTGTAGATATAGTAGTAAATAAAAAGAGCCTCAATCTTAACAGATTGAAACTAGCTAACAGAGCAGGTAAGGGAACAAAGCACTAAATAAATTAAAATGCACGGTATGCGTCATAGTCCGCTAAAAGCACTTTGATCATATCGTGTATTTTTTATTGAAGATGATTGATTTTATCAGTTATACCTCTGAAGTTAGGAGAGATATAAATAAAAGTTTATTGATTTAAAGTGATTTTAGTAATATAACTACATCTAACTGTAATTTTTACATTGTTTAGAGGAGATTATTGATTATGGAAAAGTTAAAGGTTGGCGTCCTCGGTGCAACTGGTATGGTTGGACAGAGATTCATCACACTTCTTGAGAATCACCCATGGTTTGAGCTTACAACACTTGCTGCATCACCTAGATCTGCAGGTCAGACCTATGAAAAGGCAGTAGATGGCAGATGGAAGCTTGATATCCCGATGCCTGAGTCTGTTAAGAACATGATTGTCAAGGATGTATCCAAGATTGATGAGGTAGTTAAGGACGTTGATTTTGTATTTTCCGCTGTAGATATGAAAAAGGATGAGATCCGTGCATTTGAGGAGGCTTATGCCAAGACAGAGACACCTGTTGTTTCCAACAACTCAGCTCACAGATGGACTCAGGATGTTCCTATGGTAGTTCCTGAGATCAATCCAGATCATTATCAGCTTATTGAGGCTCAGAAAAAGAGACTTGGTACAACACGAGGTTTTATCGCTGTTAAGCCAAACTGCTCTATACAGTCATATACACCTGCACTTGCTGCATGGCGTAAGTTTGAGCCATATGAGGTTATAGTATCTACTTATCAGGCTATTTCAGGTGCCGGCAAGAATTTTGAGTCATGGCCAGAGATGGAGCACAATATTATCCCTTACATCGGTGGTGAGGAAGAGAAGTCTGAAAAAGAGCCATTGAGAGTACTTGGTACACTTAAGGGAGACCACATTGATCTCTGCGAGGATATCAAGATTTCAGCACAGTGCATCAGAGTGCCTATCCTCAATGGTCATACAGCTACTGTTTTTGTAAAGTTCCATAAGAACCCAAGCAAGGACGAGCTTATCCAGGCACTTAGAGATTACTCAGGTGAGCCTCAGGCCCTTAAGCTTCCATCAGCACCAGAGCACTTTATCCAGTACCTTGAGGATGATAACCGTCCACAGGTAAGCCTTGATGTTGATTATGAGCGTGGTATGGGTATCTCTATCGGACGTATCCGTGAGGATTCAATTTATGACTGGAAGTTTGTAGGTCTCAGTCACAATACTCTCAGAGGCGCAGCAGGCGGCGGAGTTGAGGCAGCAGAGTATCTTGCAGCCAAGGGATATATTACAAAAAAATAATTAATACAATGTGTATATATTAGGATCTGTCATTATGGCAGGTCCTTTTTTATGTATTATCGCCCTACTCGATTACAGCATTTTATTGTATAATGTTCAGAGCAAAAAAATGTCAGTATGACATGATATATTAGTGCGAGATTATTGTTAGATGTGGCATTAATAGAACTTGCCTAAAAAATTTTTACTTAAAAATATAAAAAGTATGGAGGAGACAGTCAAATGGCAGTTAAGGAATCAGTACTTGGTAAGCTTAATGATGGAACAGAGGTAAAGAGATATACATTGACTAACAGCAATGGTACAGAGGCCAGTTTTACAGATTTAGGCGGTATCTGGCTCACTATGCTTGTAAAAGATAAAATGGGTAGTGCCAGAGATGTGGTGCTTGGTGTGGATGATATCGATCTTCTTTTAAAAAATCCTGGACATATGGGTGAGCCTGTTGGCAGAAATGCCAATCGTATAGGTACTGCAAGTTTTGAGATTGATGGAAAGTCATTTCAGCTTCAGAAAAATGATAAGGAAAAGAACAGTCTTCATTCAGGACCTGATTATTGGCGTACCAGAGTTTGGGAGGCGTCTTATGATAATTCCGGACTCGGGAGCTATGTTATGTTTTCAATCAGCTCGCCAGATGGAGATCAGGGCTTCCCTGGCAATGCTGAGGTATCTGTAACATATACACTTTCAGAGGATGACAGTCTGGCTATACATTACAAGGGTGTGTGCGATCAGGATACTGTTTTTAATATGACCAATCATGCATATTTTAATCTTAGCGGTTATGACAGTGGAGATGCAACTGATCAGCTTGTCTGGATCAATGCTGATAGTTTCACACGTGCAGATGCTTTTTCTATTCCATGTGGGACTATCGACAGTGTACATGGTACACCTATGGATTTCACATCTGAAAAGCCTATAAAGAGGGATATCAATGCTGACTATGATCAGCTCAGGTTTGCGGGTGGATATGATCATAACTGGGTGCTCAATGATTTTGATGGAACTGTTAGACTTGTAGCTACATCTTATTCTGAGCAGTCAGGTATAAAGATGTCTGTTTACACAGATCTTGAGGGCATGCAGTTCTACACCGCCAATTTTATGGCATCAGATTTTGCAGGAAAAAATGGAGTCCATTTCGGACCAAGACATGGATATTGCTTTGAGACACAACATTATCCGGATTGTCTCCACAAGTCAGACTGGCCTACATCAATTGTAAGAGCTGGTGAGGAGTATGATACGACCACAATTTACAAGTGGGAGATAAAGTAACAGAGAGGTTTTTTTGAAGAGTTTATTTATAGCAGAGAAGCCATCAGTTGCCCAGCAGTTTGCTCAGGCGCTGGGGATGACCAATGTAAAACGTGGTGACGGATTTCTGGAGGATGAGAGATATGTGATCACCTGGTGCGTAGGGCACCTGGTTCAGTTATCTTATCCTGAGGCATATGACGAGTCCTTAAAAAAGTGGAGCTTTGACACACTTCCTTTCATTCCAGGGGATTCTGAGTGGAAATATGAGGTGGGTAAAAGCACAAAGAAACAGTTTAATGTAGTATCAAAACAGCTTAACAGAGATGATGTAGGCACTATATATGTCTGTACTGATAGTGCCAGAGAGGGAGAGTATATTTACAGACTGGTGGAGATGATGGCTCAGGTTCCATCTGCCAAAGAAAAAAAGAGAGTTTGGATAGATTCACAGACTAATGAGGAGATTCTGCGAGGCATTAGAGAGGCCAAGCCTGACAGTGCCTATGATAATCTATCGGCGGCAGCATTCTCCCGTGCCAAAGAGGATTATCTCATGGGCATCAACTTTAGCCGTGCATTGTCTCTCAAGTACAGTAATCGCATAAGACGAGAGCTAAATATAGATCGTAAGGATAAAATGGTAGTCGCTGTCGGCAGAGTTATGACCTGTGTTCTGGGTATGATAGTCAAGCGAGAGCAGGAAATAAGAGCCTTTCAGAAGACCACATTTTACCGCATATTAGGAGATTTTGATATAGGTGAGGGGGCCAGGATAACTGCTGACTGGAAGCAGACTGAGGGCTCCCACAAGTATGCACCTACAGAAATATATGATGGCAAGGGATTTTTAAAGCAGGGCAGAGCTGTGGAGTTTATGAAGAGCTTTATGCCTTTTCCGAGAGAGGCGGTTGTGACGTCTCTGGAAAAGAAAAAAGAGACCAAAAACCCACCACTTCTTTATAATCTTGCAGAGCTGCAAAATGACTGCTCAAAGATGTTTAAGATAAGCCCTGACGAGACGCTGTCTATTGCTCAGGAGCTTTATGAGAAAAAGCTTACAACATATCCGAGAACTGATGCCAGAGTGCTCTCAACTGCTGTATCCAAGGAGATATCAAAAAATATCAAGGGTATATCCGGGTATGAGCCGGTACAGGAGTGCGCACAGGAGATACTGACATCTGGTTCCTATAAAAACATTGCAAAGACCAGATATGTTGATGATAAAAAAATAGCTGATCACTATGCGATCATCCCTACTGGACAGGGGCAGAAGGAGTATCAGTCACTCAAGCCTCTGGCAAAAAAGGTATATGAGTTGATTTGCAGACGATTTCTTGCTATCTTTTATCCGCCTGCTGTCTACCAAAAGATTTCACTGGCCATAGAGTGTAATGGCGAGACCTTTTCTGCCAGCTCCAGAGCATTAAAGGATGAGGGATATCTCAAGGTGGCTAATGTCAAGAGGGCCGGAGCCGGTGTGGGAAATGTAGATAATGCTTCCACTGTAGCATCTACAGAGAGCGGCTCAGGAGGTGCCGGTGATCCAACAGGGGACCAGGAGAGTGATGCTGATCAAAACTCTAATCTCAGTGATGCACTTCTCAAGCTTAAAAAGGGACAGAAGTTAAATCTTTTGACCCTCAGTGTTAAGGAGGGAGAGACATCCCCGCCTAAGAGATACACATCAGGCTCCATGATACTTGCCATGGAAAATGCCGGTAATCTCATAGAGGACGAGGATCTAAGAGCCCAGATAAAGGGCGCAGGTATCGGCACCAGTGCAACACGAGCGGGCATACTTACAAAGCTTGTAGATGACAAATACGTATCACTGCAGAAAAAAACTCAGGTGCTTTCACCAACAAAGCTGGGAGAGCATATAGCTTATTATGTAAAGATATCCATACCACATTTACTTAATCCAAAGCTTACCGCATCATGGGAGATGGGACTTAGCGAGGTGGCAGATGGCAAAATCTCTGAGAGAGAGTACATGGATAAGCTTGAGCAGTTTGTAAGAGATAAAACCGAAAAAATCAGATCCATGTGATGTGTAAGTGATTTACGGAGGAAATATGAAGAAAAGTGATTTAACTATTGAGGCAATGTATGATCTTCAGTATACAGAGGCGAGAGATGCATTTACAGGATGTACCTATCCATGGGAGGTGCTGCCCAAGATACATGATTTTATCGCAGCTTATGGGCCTACACTTCCTAAGGATGAGTATGACGAGGTAAAGCCTCATGTGTGGATACACAAAACTGCTCAGGTCTTTGACTCAGCATATCTTGCAGAGTATATTATCATCGGACCTGAGACAGAGGTTAGGCATTGTGCTTTCCTTAGAGGCAATATTATGGTGGGTAAGCATTGTGTCCTTGGCAATTCCTGCGAGTTCAAAAATGTGATCATTTTTGATAATGTACAGACTCCGCATTATAATTATATAGGAGATTCGATCCTCGGATACAAATCCCATATGGGAGCGGCATCTCTTACATCCAATGTAAAGTCAGATAAAAAGCTGGTAGTAGTACATGCTGAGGACGGAGATATCGAGACTGGACTCAAAAAGTTTGGGGCTATGCTCAGTGACCATGTTGAGGTTGGCTGTGGCTCAGTTTTAAATCCTGGCACTGTTATAGGACGTAATACAAATGTATACCCTCTCAGCTCTGTGAGAGGTTGTGTCGATGCAGGATCTATCTACAAGTCTCAGGGAGAGATAGTAGCCAAGGTATAAAAAATAATAATATTTAATATAAAGGAGATTTAAAATGGATAACAATTTTGGAGAAAATGTAACAGTTCTTAATCACCCATTACTTACACATAAGATTTCACTTCTTCGTGAAAAGTCAACAGGTACCAATGAGTTCAGACAGCTCGTTGAGGAGATCGCTATGCTTATGGGTTTTGAGGCTTTACATGATCTTCCTACAAAACTTGTGGAGATAGATACACCTATTGAGAGAGCCAGTGTACAGATGCTTGCAGGAAGAAAACTCGCTATTGTTCCTATCCTTAGAGCAGGACTCGGCATGGTATCAGGACTTACAGCCCTTGTTCCTAGTGCCAAGATCGGACATATTGGCATGTATAGAGATGAGACTACTCATCAGCCGGTAGAGTATTTCTGCAAGCTCCCTAATCCTATCGAGGAGAGACAGATTGTAGTATGTGACCCTATGCTGGCAACAGGTGGTTCTGCTGTTGATGCCATTACACAGATCAAGCGTCATGGCGGTAAAAAGATCAAGTTTATCTGTATTATCGCAGCACCAGAGGGTATAAAAAAGCTTGTTGAGGCACATCCGGATGTTCAGGTCTATGTAGGAAATGTTGACAGATGTCTCAATGAAAATGCTTATATCTGTCCGGGACTTGGAGATGCAGGAGATCGTATTTTCGGAACAAAGTAATTAAAATCTGCATATACAGCTTCATGTCAGCATGGAGCTGTATATGTCACCTGTGATTTGGATTTTTTGACACAAAAAAATGAGCTTGTATATAACAAGCTCATTTATGCCGCCAGCCGGACTTGAACCGGCATGGATAAACCGCGCGATTTTGAGTCGCGTGCGTCTGCCAATTCCGCCATGGCGGCTTGGACTTATCTAAATTAGCACATTATCGAGAGGTTTTCAAGTCGAATATTATGACATGTCTTGACGCACGAAAAAGAATTTATGATTATCTAAATAATAAATTGCCAGATGAGGATTTAAAAGAGTTTATTGACCATATCAATGGATGTACTGAGTGTATGGAGGAGCTACGTATAACACACATGGTCTATAGTGGTGTGGCAGAGCTTGACTCAGACAAGGATTCGGATATGGACATAAACGGTGCACTAAACAGATATATTGCCGAATCCAAGTTCCACCTTTGGCGAGTGTTTTTGGTTAAGATCATGACGATGGTAGTTGATACCATCGTATTTTGGGCTGTGCTCATGATTTTTCTCATGCAGATCAGGATATGGATTCTTTGACATAACTTAGGATAGATGTCTCAGTAAAATGAGGCACAATGTGATCAACACTGATAGTGACTATTACGAGGAGATTGATTTTGTCAGATAAACTTTTACTAATAGACGGACATAGTATTATGTCCAGAGCCTTTTATGGAATTCCTGAGCTTACCAACTCTCAAGGTCTTCATACAAATGCAGTATATGGATTTTTAAATATTTTATTTAAGGTTCTGGATGAGGAGCAGGCAGATCATCTGGCCGTCGCTTTTGATCTTCATGAGCCGACCTTCAGACATAAGATGTTTAAGGCCTACAAGGGTACACGTAAGCCTATGCCTGAGGAGCTTCATGAGCAGATTCCGGTCATACAGGAGGTGCTGAGAGCCATGCATATTCCGATTCTTACCAAGGGGGGATATGAGGCTGATGATCTGTTGGGCACAGTGGCAAAGCGTTCTCAGGCCAAAGGAGTTGAGGTCACTATCGTTTCTGGTGACAGGGACTTGTTACAGCTTAGCGATGAGCATATTAAGATATGCCTGCCTAAGACATCAAAAGGTGTAACTACTGTATACAATTATTATCCTGATGATGTGCGTAAGGAGTGGAATGTTACTCCTTCAGAGTTCATTGATTTAAAGGCACTTATGGGTGATTCATCTGATAATATCCCTGGAGTTGCCGGACTCGGACCTAAATCGGCTGAGTGGATCATAGACAGGTATCATACTATCGAGGCTGCCCATGAGGCGGCTGTTGCCGGAGATCCGGAGTTTAAGGTGCCTCGCAAGCCTAAAGCGGCACAAATGCTTATTGATGAGTGGGATAATGCTCAGATGTCTAAAGTTCTGGCTACAATTAATATAGATTCTCCTATAGATTTTGAGTACGATGATGCCAGGGTAGAGGGCATGTTCAACGAGGAGTCTTTTGATCTTATCAAGAGACTGGAGCTCAAATCTCTTATTAAGAGATTTGACGTATCATCTTTAAAATTGGAACATCAGGAAAAAATTGACTTAAGTCTCATAAAGGATGTTTCAGACCTATATATGGCCAGAGTAGCATTTAAGGATGCTGCAAGTGAGGGCTATGCAGGTTTTGCAATTGTATGTAAAAGCGAGATAGCAGAGTCGTCATCAGGACAGATGGAGATGGTCTTTACAGATCCTGATGAGAGTGCCAGCGCTGATACTTCAGCAGCGGATAGCGCTGATCTTTATTTTGCTTTAAATAACAACAGATATTACAGATTCCATGGTTTTGACTGGAGTAAGGAGCTTAAAGAGCTGTCTTTAAAAGAGGGCGTCTGCCTGTATACCATGAATCTCAAATCGCAGCTTTATGATTGTGAGTTCTCTCCTGAGAGTAATGTTTATGATCTTTCACTAGGCGCTTATGTAGTCAATCCATTGAAGGATACATATACTTTTGAGGATATAGCGAGAGATTTCATGTCACTGACACTTCCGTCAGAAAAGGAGTTGAGAGATCAGTTTAAGGCTATGTCTGGCTCAAAGAAAAATGCTGCCGGGGAGAGGGACAGCGCGCAGGATGCGTCCATGCTTTCTACAGTTGAGGATACAGTTGCGGCTTATACCGCAATAGTATCTCAGGGAGCATTCAAGGCAGTAATGGAAAAGCTGGAGGAGCTGGAGGAGCTTGACCTCTATAAAAATATAGAGATGCCTCTCGTATATACACTCTATAATATGCAAGTGGCAGGTATCCTGGTGGATAAACAGGCACTGCTTGATTATGGTACAGAGTTGAGAGCTGGTATAGATGAGTTGCAGAAACGTATCTATGAGGAGGCTGGAGAGGAGTTTAATATCAACTCTCCAAAGCAGTTGGGAGAGATCCTTTTTGTAAAGATGGGGCTTAAGGGTGGCAAAAAAACCAAGTCGGGCTACTCCACTGCAGCAGATGTTCTTGAGAAGCTTGCAGAGGACAACGACATGGTTGCAGATATATTAAATTATCGTACTCTTAGTAAGCTTAACTCTACATATGCAGAGGGACTCCTCGGATATATTAAGTCTGATGGGCGTATACACGGAGAGTTCAACCAGATGGTCACAGCTACAGGACGTATATCATCTACCAATCCTAATCTTCAGAACATACCTATCCGTACGGAGCTTGGCAGGAGATTTAGAAAGGTATTTGTGCCTGCTCCGGGATGTGTGTTTATTGATGCGGACTACTCTCAGGTTGAGCTGCGTATACTGGCCTCTTTGTCTGGGGACCCTAAGCTCATAAGTGCATATAAAAATGCCCGAGATATTCATGCAGTTACGGCATCCCAGGTTTTCCATGTACCACTTGAGGAGGTCACTGATCAGTTGAGACGTAATGCCAAGGCGGTCAATTTTGGTATAGTGTATGGTATTTCTGCATTTGGACTCAGCGAGGGCCTGTCCATAAGTCGTAGTGAGGCCAAGGAGTACATTGAAAGGTATTTCATGACATATCCTGACGTAAAGAAATACCTGGATGGTGAGGTGGAGTTTGCACACGAACACGGCTATATAAAAACTATTTTTGGCAGACGGAGACCTGTTCCGGACATTAATGCGTCAAATTTCATGAGACGTAGTTTCAGTGAAAGAGTTGCGATGAACAGCCCTATACAGGGTGCTGCTGCAGATATCATGAAAAAGGCTATGAATGATGTGGACCGTGCACTTAGAGATGGAGGCTTCAAGTCAAGAATCGTAGTTCAGGTTCATGACGAGCTTTTGATTGAGGCTCCTGAGGAGGAGAGGGATCAGGTAAAGGCCCTGCTTGTTGAAAAGATGCAGGGTGCTGCTGATCTGGCGGTATTGCTGGTAGCTGACGCCAACGAGGGATATAACTGGGACGAGGCTCATTAAGTTGAGATTATGGCTGTTGATGGATCTGCTGGTCTGTCAGCAGTCATTCTTTAAGGAGATAAAACTGGATGAAGTTGATTGATAAAACAGACATAATGCATATAGGATTTCTGAAGAAGGAAAACTTTGCAGGTTCTTCAGAGGGGATGCGTTATCGTTTTGCAAAGATAGTTTATAAGGATCCTGACCTGGAGCTCATAAAAAAAATAGAGGCCGGGGAGGCTGATTATCCTGTGGATAAAAAAACAGGTGAAAAGATAATGAATCCTGTAAAAGAGCGTTTTATGCTGGGGGTATGGGTCTGGCCTGAGCCTTTCAGTTTTGACAGTACACCAGAGGATAAAAAGATATTCAAGGAGCTTCCATTTGATGAGGATGGAGTTATGGCGGGACTGGACTGGATCAATGAGCAGAAAAAGTCCAATGACTGGTCGGAGCTGGCGCTTTCCTGGAGGGACTGGAAGACTTTTAATTCTGAGCAGCAGTAAATATTTATAAGTGGGATGTTATATGACTATAGGTGTTATTGGCGGCGTTGGAGCCGGAAAGTCAACTGTGCTTGACTTGTTAGAGAGCGAATATGGATACAGGGTCATAAAAACAGATGACGTTGCCAAGTCTTTTTACGTTTCAGGGCACCCTGTATTTGAAAAATTAAAGGTATTATTGGGAGATGATATAGAAAAGCCTGATGGAACGGCAGATAAACCTGCCTTTGCCAAAAAACTGTATGGAGATGACAGCGGTGATCTCCGTATGCAGGTCAATGCTATCGTGCATCCTGCAGTATGGAAATATGTAGAGGATCAGATAAAGGCAGAGGAAAGAGAAGTAGTGGTGGAGACAGCTCTTCCGGCTGAGACATTCTTAAAAATGTGTGATGAGGTATGGTTTGTATATACCAGGGAGGACATACGGATAGGTCGTCTGATGGAAACAAGGGGCTATACAGAGAAAAAAGCTCGTGATATGATTCATTCGCAAATAAGTGATGATGCATATAGTGAGCTGGCCTCATTTGTTATTGATAATTCAGGTTCAACTGAGGAAACGGCTGATATTGTGAGAGCACATTTAGGTGATAGATCATCAGACACTGATAAATGGATTTGAAAGGGATTTGATTAATGAGATTTACCAGCATAGCAAGTGGTTCAAGCGGAAATAGTACATATATAGGTACCGAAAGTACACATATTCTTGTGGACGTGGGAGTCACTATGAAGGCTGTCAATTCAGGGCTTGAGACATTAGACCTGGATCTAAGAGATATAGATGGTATTTTTCTTACACATGAGCACATAGATCATATAAGAGCCATAGGGACCATATCACGTAAGTACCACATACCTGTTTACGGCACTTTGGGTACGCTGCAGGAGGTCATGCTCAACAGAACTTTGGGGGATTTCTCTCATGACAATCTGTTCCCTATATTGCCTGACAAGAAAATGAGGATTGGGGACTTAGACATTCTGCCTTTCAGCATTTATCATGATGCAGCGGATCCGGTGGGTTACAGAGTAGAGACTGTTAGTCAGGATGAGGCTGTAAAGACTAAAAAGGTGGCAGTTGCTACAGATATGGGACATTATGATGAGTATATTGCGTCTCATCTTACAGATCTTGATGGTATGGTCATTGAGTCCAATCATGATGTCAACATGGTCAGTACAGGACCATATCCTATAGCATTAAAACGTCGTATCCTGAGTGATCATGGACATTTGAGCAATGAGAACTGCGGAAAGCTTTTGGATTCTATTTTGAGTAAACATGTTAAGCATGTGTTCCTTGGGCACCTCAGTAAGGAAAACAATTTCCCTGATCTCGCTTTAAAAACAGTTACTCAGGAGATAGACAGTTCAGACTCAGAGCACAAAGCAGGAGAGATAGACATTACTGTGGCTCACCGTGACAGAGTATCAGAGATAGTTGAGCTTTGAGCGACATATGTAGAGTGCGATAACTTACAAAATGATATATAAAACCCGTGATTATCCTAGTAATAACCATGGGGAATTGTATTTAAAATTGAAAGCGGGAAATTGCAAGATAAAACTTGTTTTTTCCTGCTTTCAATGCTTATATATAATAAATTAAAACGCGTGGATCGCGAGACAGGTTGCTCTTTAATCTGCTATGTAACGTAAACGTGCATCCATGTGCTTTTTAGAAATCTACTAACATGATATAAGCATGTTGATCTATGTTGAGCTTTAGGAGGATTTATGAAAAAGGCGATTATTACTGTTGTTGGCAAGGATAGTGTTGGGATTATTGCAAAGATTTGCACATTCCTGTCAGATAAACATATCAATATTCTTGATATAACACAGACTATCAGAGATGATTTCTTTAATATGATGATGATTGTCGATGTATCAGGTTCAGAGGAGCCTTTTGATGAGGTATCAGCAGAGCTCACACAGTATGGCAAGGACGTCGTTGGTGTAGATATCAAGATGCAGCTTGAGGAGATATTTACAATGATGCATCGTATTTAATCGGTATAGTGTGCTTTAGAGCATTTCGGTTAAAGACATTCGGCTGTAAGACGTCTTGGAAAAGACAGCTTTGGCCGTTCATATCACATCAAAGGAGCTAAAAATGTCAAATTTAAATGATGCTATTAATGTATTAGAGGTTGCAGAGACCAACAACATGATCGAGCACAATAACCTTGATGTTCGTACTATAACTATGGGTATCGGACTGCTAGATTGTGCTGCACAGGACGTTGATACATTCTGCGATAATATTTATAAAAAAATAACCAGATATGCCAAGGATTTGGTTAAAACAGGTGAGGAGATCTCAAGAGAGTACGGAGTACCTATTGTTAATAAACGTATTTCAGTCACTCCTATTGCTATTGCTGGAGCAAGTTCCTGTAAATCATCCGATGATTTTGTAAAGGTTGCACATACTCTTGACAAGGCTGCCAAGGCTGTTGGAGTAAACTTCCTGGGTGGTTTTTCTGCCATCTGTCAGAAGGGTATGTCCAAATCTGATGAGCTCCTCATGAGAGCTATCCCTAGGGCACTTGCAGAGACAGACATTGTTTGCTCTTCAGTAAACCTTGGCTCTACCAAGACAGGTATTAATATGGATGCTGTCAGACTTATGGGAGAGATGATCAAGGAGGCGGCAGAGCTCACCAAGGATACAGATTCTTCTGCATGTTCAAAGCTCGTGGTTTTCTGCAACGCACCGGATGATAACCCATTTATGGCGGGAGCATTCCACGGAGTGTCAGAGGCTGATTGTATTTTGAATGTTGGCGTTTCCGGCCCTGGTGTTGTCCGTGATGCATTAAAGAATGCTCAGGGTCTCAACTTTGAGGAGCTGTCAGAGCTCATCAAAAAGACAGCTTTCAAGATTACCAGAGTAGGTCAGCTCGTAGCTAAAGAGGCATCCCGCATGCTCGGGGTTCCATTTGGTATCATCGATCTTTCATTGGCACCTACTCCTGCAATTGGAGATTCTGTTGCAGATATACTTGAGCTCATGGGTCTTGAGAGAGTAGGCGCTCCAGGTACTACGGCAGCACTTGCAATGCTCAATGATCAGGTTAAAAAGGGTGGAATCATGGCATCAAGTTCTGTTGGTGGCCTGAGCGGAGCATTTATACCTGTATCTGAGGATCAGGGGATGATCAATGCAGTAGAGGCAGGAGCATTAAACATAGAAAAGCTTGAGGCTATGACCTGCGTATGCTCAGTTGGCCTTGATATGATCGCTATCCCTGGAGATACTCCGGCATCAACCATTTCAGGTATGATCGCTGATGAGGCGGCGCTCGGTATGGTAAACCAGAAGACCACAGCAGTAAGAGTGATCCCTGCATATGGAAAAAAGGTAGGAGACCACGTTGATTTCGGCGGGTTGTTAGGACATGCACCGGTTATGGCAGTCAATACCTTTGATTGCTCGGGTTTTGTAAATCGTATGGGACGTATACCTGCACCGATCCACAGCTTTAAGAACTAACTATAATAAGCAGTACCCGTATTATATACATACAGGGCAGCAGGAGCATATAAACTATATTGCTATCAACGGCATACACGGATATAACACATATAGGGCGGCATCACTTGATGCCGTCCTTTTTTGGTCCTAAAATGATAGTATAGTTAACATAATAAAGTGATATTAGTGAGAGCTTAATAAAAGCTTATGTCTAACATACCGAAATTTTGATGAGGGAATATGTTTAAAGGAAAAAATGTAATCGGAATTGTGACTGAATTTAATCCATTCCATAAGGGACATGGATATCTTGTTGACAGCATCAGACTCAGATATGGAGACTGCTATGTGGTAGCGGCCATGTCTGGGGATTTTGTACAGCGTGGAGAGCCGGGCATTTTTGATAAGTACGAGAGGTGTCACAAGGCTCTTTTGGGCGGAGTTGATATGGTGGTACAGATACCTGAGATTTTTTCCACCTCATCAGCTGAGGACTTTGCGGCGGGAGGTGTGGCCACCCTCAGGTCTTTGGGCTTTGTTGACACCATACTTTTCGGCTCTGAGTCCGGGGACCTCGCCATGCTCAAAAAAATAGCGGATATAGAGCTTGATACTGGCAGTGCCGATAATGCGAGACTAAATGCCGCCATCAGAGACAATGTTTCAGCGGGCATGAGCTATCCAAAGGCAAGAGCTGAGGCTATGCGTCTGATTTTGTCGGGCGATGATGAGAGAGCATTTCAGCATATGCTGGATAGTGTATCCGGAGGAGAAAGAAAATTTGACCTTGATCCTTCAGAGGGTGCATCAGATGCAGCGCCAGATGATGTTGATCATCAGCTCCGACCTAACGATATTTTAGGCGTGGAGTATATAAAAGCTGTAAAGAGGCAGGGCGAATGTTTCCGGATCGACTGCATTCGCAGAAACAAAGAGTATGAAAGCGCACACGCTATACGTGATTCTATAAAGTCTCAGATTGACTCGGAGGATAATATAAGTTTCGTCGACGTGGATATGCTGTCAGATATGCTTAATTACAGATTGCTGCAGCTGTATTATACGGATCAGATGACGCCGGAACAGCCGAGTGCATTTATGGATTATCTTGATGTATCGAGAGAGATAGCTGATGCATTAAAGAAACAGGCCCATGACAGGATGAGCTTTTCGGAGAGGATCGCATCCATAAAATCCAAAAACTACACTTATACAAGGATATCAAGGGCTCTACTGCATATTCTTTTGGACATAAGGAAAAAGGACTCCCTCGTGCTGAGAGGCAGATTTCTGGGAGAGGCGGCTGTAATGCCATATGTTCGTGTGCTTGGAGTGCGGAAAAATGCCAAGGATATGCTTGGTGATATAAAGACTGTGGTAGTGACCTCTCCGGCAAAATACAAAAAGCATCTTGAGGCTGTCAGGAGGCGTGAGACCATAGAGACTCCGGAGGATCTTATAATGAGCATTAATGCCTCACATGCAGAGATGATGTTCCATCAGGACCTTTATGCAGCTGACATATATAATCAGATTTACAGCAGAGGATTATATGAGGGGGGATCTGTAAGTAGTGGCAATGAATTTACGCAAAAATTTATAGTTTGCTGATACTTATTTGTGTTATTATTTATCTATTGAAAAAAGTTTGGAGGCAATACAATATGAAGCTTATTTATGGAATTGTTCGTAGTGATAATGAAGATGATGTGGTTGCGGCGCTTAATGGAGCCCGTTATCAGGTCACAAAGCTTGCCAGTACAGGTGGATTTTTACGTAAGGGCAACTCCACACTTATGATCGCTACAGATGATGATAAGGTTGATGATTGTATAGATATTATTAAAAAAGAGTGCGGAAAACGTCAGCAGATCACAGTAAACATGCCATATGTTTCAGGTACATCGATGAACAGCTATTCAACTATGCCTGTCCCTGTTGAGGTGGGTGGTGCGACAGTTATGGTTGTGGACCTTGAGAGATTTGAAAAGTACTAATTGGCCATACCTTGTTCTTGTCCTTGATTTAGTGCAGAAAAACCACGATTTTGCGACTTGAACGGCGGATTGATTAGAGTATAATATTTATGTATGTCGTATTGTATACAGATTTACAGTAGCGCATATAAAATATAAACTCGTCACTGCAACAGATGGGATATTACAGGATGTATTACAAACCTGTCATGCAGATGATTAAAATTATAATGTGTAAATTGAGAGGAGAATGACACCAATGGCTATTATTGATGAGATCAAGGCTAAGGCAAAAGCAGACAAGAAGACAATTGTTCTTCCAGAGTCAATGGATAAAAGAACATTTGAGGCTGCTGTCAAGATTACAAAGGAGGGGATCGCAAACGTTGTTCTGATCGGAACTCCTGATGAAATTGCCAAAAACGGTGAGGGATTTGATCTTACAGGTATCACAGTAGTTGATCCTTTTAATGATCCTAACAAGCAGAAGTACATTGATAAGTTTGTTGAGCTCAGAGCTAAGAAGGGTGTTACTCCAGAGCAGGCTCAGGAGCAGATGGAAAAGGATTACATGTACTATGCATGTCTTATGTGCAAGTGCGGCGACGCTGATGGTGTTGTTTCTGGTGCATGCCACTCAACAGGTAACACAATCAGACCAGCTCTTCAGCTCCTTAAGACAAAGCCAGGCATCAAGTCAGTTTCTGGTTTCTTCCTTATGGAGACAGAGGCCAAGCAGTATGGTGAGAATGGTACATTCGTATTCGCTGACTGTGCTGTAAATACTGATTTTGATTCAGAGAAGCTTGCTGAGATCGCCGTTCTTTCAGCTGAGTCTTTCAAGAGCTTCGTTGGAGCAGAGCCAAAGGTTGCTATGCTTTCATACTCAACAAAGGGCAGTGCTAAGCACGATGATGTAACAAAGGTTGCTGAGGCAGTTAAGATTGCCAACGAGACTCACCCAGAGATCAAGCTTGACGGTGAGCTTCAGCTTGATGCAGCTCTTGATCCAACTGTTGCAGCTCTCAAGGCCCCAGGCAGCTCAGTAGCTGGACATGCCAACACACTTGTATTCCCATCTCTTGAGGCTGGTAACATCGGATACAAGCTTGTTCAGAGACTTGCTGGTGCAGGCGCTTACGGACCTGTTCTTCAGGGTCTTTCAATGCCTGTAAATGATCTTTCAAGAGGATGCTATGCTGATGATATCGTAGCCGTTGTAGCTATGACAGCAGTACAGGCTCAGGCATAATCATCATTTTCTTATTTATTCAGGGTCGAGCCCTTTGGACTTGACCCTATTTATTTCTATGTATACTGCGGTAAGGCATATTTATACTTTGCCGGGAGAAAATAAAACCGGAGCTTGTGCTCCATACTAATTATTAGGAGAAAAACCAATGAAAATTCTTGTTTTAAACTGTGGATCTTCTTCACTTAAGTATCAGCTCATCGACATGCAGGATGAGTCAGTTCTTGCAAAGGGACTTTGCGAGAGAATCGGTATTGACGGTTCTAAGCTCACACATAAGGTTCCTGGCAAGGATGATTTCGAGCTTGAGACAGCTATGCCAGATCACGGTGTTGCAGTTAAGCTTGTATTTGATGCTCTTACAGATGCTGGACACGGCGTTGTTAAGTCAGTAGATGAGATCGGCGCTATCGGCCATAGAGTACTCCATGCTGGTAAGAAGATCACAGAGTCTATCGTTGTTAACCAGGAGGTTAAGGATATCATTCGTGAGTGCTTTGACCTTGGTCCTCTTCATAACCCAGCAAACCTTCTTGGTATTGAGGCTTGTGAGAAGGTTGTTCCTGGCAAGCCAAACGTAGCTGTATTTGATACAACATTTGGTATGACTCTTCCAGAGAAGGCATTCTATTATGCAATCCCAACAGAGTATTATGAGAAGTATGGTATCCGTCGTTATGGTTTCCATGGAACATCACACACATTCGTTTCTCACGAGACAATCAAGTTCGGTAACCTCGATCCTGACAAGGCAAAGGTTATCGTTTGCCACCTTGGTAATGGTGCATCTATTTCTGCTTCAATCGGTGGAAAGGGTGTTGATACATCTATGGGTCTTACTCCGCTTGAGGGTCTCATCATGGGCACACGTTCAGGTGATATCGATGCAGCAGTAGTACAGTTCCTTGCAAACCACGAGAAGCTTTCAGTAGATGAGGTTCTTAACATCCTTAACAAGAAGTCAGGTGTACTTGGTCTTTCAGGCGTTTCATCAGATTTCCGTGATGTTGGAAAGGCAGCTCAGGAGGGCAATCACATGGCTCAGGTAGCTCTTGACGCATTTGAGTATAGAGTTGCCAAGTACATCGGTTCATACGTAGCTGCTATGAACGGTGTTGATGCTATTACATTTACAGCTGGTGTTGGTGAGAACGACAAGAATGCTCGTAAGAGAATCGTTGAGCAGTACCTTGGATTCCTTGGTGCCAAGATTGATGATCAGAGAAATGATGTTCGCGGCAAGGCTGCTCTTATTTCTTCAGACGATTCTAAGGTTAAGATCTTTATGATCCCTACAAACGAGGAGCTTGCAATTGCTCGTGACACACTTCGTCTTGTTGAGGCTTAAATCATCAAACAATCAGTATTGATTTAAACGATATATGAGATGGTTCCGGCGGGATATATGCTCGCCGGAATTTTTACGCGAAAATCAAATTTTAAATAAGATGTAAATTTTACTTGCAATTCTCGGCATAAAGTAGTATTTTATATCGAGTGTGCAATCGCGAGATTCTAACTTGAATTTTGCTTGACATAAAATAACCGTTTGGATATAATTACCCGGTATGACGAAGGAGGTGTAAATATGTCAATTTGTCCTAAGAATCATTCATCCAAGGCTCGTAGAGATTCTAGAAGAGCTAACTGGAAAATGGGAAAGATGAACCTTGTAAAGTGTTCTAAGTGTGGTGCTCTTGTTATGCCTCACAGAGTCTGCAAGGCTTGCGGATCTTACAACAAGCGTGAGATCGTTAAGGTTGAGGACTAATCTTTACCTTTATTAATAAGAGATTTAAAGCCCCGGAGCAATTGCTCCGGGGCTTTTGTGTTAGTGAAAAACGCCAAAAGTTGTTAAATTCCGGGAAAGTGTTATACTGTTTAAGTAATTTGCGAAAAATGAGGCTTTTTATGAAAAGATTTTTGGCGATAAATATTTTATTCTGTCTTGTACTTTTTGGCTGTCGGCGTCAGACGCCTTTGGTTTACAATGTAAATAAGTCTGATGAGCTCAGAGAGTATGAGTCAGAGTCTATACGAGAGTCGCAATTTGAGGAGTCACTTGAGCAGCAGAAAGAGATGGAAGAGGCAGAGAGCATGGCCTCGGAGCAGGCTGCAGTATGGACTAAAAAGATCCCAAATAAAACACCGGTGCGAGTCAAGGGCGTTTATGTGAGTGCCAAGGTGGCAGGCTCTGGTACGATGCAAAAAATAATTGATGGTGTTGATGCCACTGAGGTCAATGCTGTAGTTATTGATATCCTTGATGATAAAGGCAGGATAGAGTACGCCATGTCAGGAGATCTTATCGCTTCTATAGGTTCAGTAGAGGAGACGATACCGGATATAGGTGCGCTTATGGCTACACTCAAAGCTCATAGTATATACACGATTGCCCGCGTTGTTACATTCAGAGATCCATATCTGGAAACTGTAAAACCTGAGTGGATGAACCACAATGGTGATGGGACAGTATTTCATGACAATTCAGGTATGGCATGGGTGGACCCATACAACAGAGAGGCCTGGGAGTACAAGGTTCAGGTGGCTGAGCAGTGTGCTGATGTTGGGTTTGATGAGATTCAGTTCGACTATGTCCGCTTTTGTACAGAAAAAGGTATGAATAACGTGGTTTATCCCGCGGAGGAAACACAGGGGATGGATAAAACGGAAATCATCGCAGAGTTTATCAAATATGCTTCCGATAGGCTTGCAGATAAAAATGTATTTATGTCTGCTGACGTATTTGGAACCATCATAGGCTCTTATGTAGATACAATTTCTGTAGGTCAGGATTATGCAGCTATGGCTGGGGCAGTAGATTACATGTGTCCTATGATATATCCATCACATTACGGCAATGGAAACTTTGGACTGGATGTGCCGGATATTCATCCGTATGAGGCTATATTGGGAGCATGTAATGCATCTAAAAAGGATCTTTCATTGGATTTCAATGCTGGAGTTCATCAGGCACGTGTACGTCCGTGGCTCCAGGGATTTACCGCATCATATCTTTCCAATTATATTCATTATGGACCTTCAGAAATCAGACAGGAGATACAGGCTGTATATGACTCCGGTTATGATGAGTGGCTTATTTGGAATGCCAGTAACGAGTATCAGTGGGATGGTTTTCTTACTGATGAGGCAGCAGCTGCGGAGGATGCTCAGATAGCAGCAAAGCGTGAGGCGGCTGTACAGGCTGCTATAGCCGAGAGTGAATCTGAGATGGAGTCTATTGAGGCGTCGAAAGCAGAGGAGTCCAGGGCTATAGAGGCTGCCAAGGCAGAAACGGCAGTGCCTGATACTGCTGCAGCACAGGGATAAGAGATAGTCGGGGCTATATGCCCCGATTTTTTTGCAGAGTCGTCGGGGTGGAATTTAGCGGATAAAGCCGACGGTTGGCTTGCGGGCTCGCGGGCCAGCAGGGTGCGATCACATCTTCCCTGCTGGACTATCTTGCTTACTACGATTGGTTATATCAGCCATGCCTGCTGTGCCTTGAGATGCGCTAAACACTTTGACGTATCGTTAGTTTCTGTTATAATAAGAATTTGTTGAAATCTAAATCGATTTTCTCAAGGGGAAATTTAGTTATGAAGTATAATTTTAAAAAAATCGAACCAAAGTGGCAGGCAAAGTGGAATGAGGCACAGGCTTTTAAGGCTGTTGACTTTGACAAGCGCCCAAAGTGGTATGGACTTGTAGAGTTCCCATATCCATCAGGAGCCGGCATGCACGTTGGTCATATTAAAGCATATTCAAGTATAGAGGTACTTGCTCGTAAGCGCAGGATGCAGGGATATAATGTCCTTTTCCCTATGGGATTTGATTCATTTGGTCTTCCTGCAGAAAATTATGCGATAAAGACAAATACACACCCACATCTCATTACTGAAAAAAATATCGAGCATTTCAAAGATCAGATGAGACAGGTTGGATTCTCTTTTGACTGGTCAAGAGAGATAGCTACATCTCATGTAGATTACTATAAGTGGACACAGTGGATATTCCTAAAGCTTTTTGAGCACGGTCTTGTGTTCAGAGCCAAGACTCTGGTTAATTATTGTCCACATTGTAAGGTAGTACTTTCTAACGAGGATTCACAGGGCGGTAAGTGCGACATCTGTCATAGTGATGTTGTACAGCTTCCTAAGGATGTATGGTATCTGCGTATTACTCAGTATGCAGACAGACTTCTCGAGGGACTGTCAGATGTTGACTATCCAGAGAGTATCAAGCAGCAGCAGGTAAGCTGGATCGGACGTTCAACAGGAGCATTTGTAAACTTTGAGCTTACTGATAAGGACGGCAAGCCAGTAGATGACAAGCTTGAGATATATACAACAAGATGCGATACACTTTATGGAGTTACATTTATGGTAGTGGCTCCAGAGCATCCAGCTCTTGACAAGTATAAGGATCAGATTTCCAATTGGGATGATGTTCTCAAGTATCGTGAGGATGCGGCTAAAAAGACCGAGTTCCAGCGTACACAGCTTGTAAAAGATAAGACCGGTGTCATGATTGACGGTCTTAAGGCAACTAATCCTATAACAGGTAAGCAGATTCCTATCTTTATTGCTGATTACGTAATGATGGGTTATGGCACTGGCGCTATCATGGCAGTTCCTGGCCACGATCAGAGAGACTATGACTTTGCCAAGGCATTTGGTGTAGATATAGTTGAGGTTATCAAGGGCGGAGATATCTCCAAGGAGGCTTATACAGGCGACGGAGAGATGATCAACTCTGGATTCCTTGATGGATTTACTAACAAAAAGGATTCTATTGCCAAGATGCTTGAGGTACTCGAGGAGAGAGGCATCGGACATAAGGGCGTTCAGTATAAGATGAAGGATTGGGCGTTTAACCGTCAGCGTTATTGGGGCGAGCCTATCCCACTTATTCACTGTCCTAAGTGTGGAACTGTTGGTGTACCTGAGGAGGATTTGCCACTTGCACTTCCAGATGTGGAGAACTTTGAGCCGGGTACAGATGGACAGTCACCACTTGCCAAGATCGACAGCTTTGTAAACTGCACATGTCCTAAGTGTGGCGGCGCAGCAAAGAGAGAGACAGATACCATGCCTCAGTGGGCAGGTTCCTCATGGTATTTCCTGCGTTTCTGTGATGCCAACAATGACAAGGCATTTGCAGACAAGGAAAAGCTTAAGTACTGGATGCCTGTTGACCACTACAATGGTGGTATGGAGCATGTTACAAGACATTTGCTCTATTCCAGATTCTGGCATCAGTTCTTATATGATATCAAGGAGGTTCCAACACCGGAGCCATATGCAAAGCGTTCATATCAGGGACTTATCCTTGGACCAGATGGAGAGAAGATGTCCAAGTCCAAGGGCAATGTTATCGATCCACTCAATATTGTAGATCTATACGGTGCAGATACACTCCGCGCATATGTACTGTTCATGAGTGATTATACAGCTGCAGCACCTTGGAGTGATGAGGGTGTACGTGGCGTTAAGCGTTTCCTTGACAGAGTCGCAGGTCTTACAGATATTATGACTCTTGATAAAGAGGATCCACAGCTTGAGTCCAAGGTTCATAAGACTATTAAAAAGGTTACAGATGACATCGAGAGGATGAAGTTCAATACAGCCATTGCTGCACTTATGACTCTTATCAATGATTACACAAAGGCTGGAGCGATCACAAAGGATGACCTTGTAGTATTTATCAAGCTCCTTCATCCATTTGCACCACATCTCACAGAGGAGATCTATGAGACTATCGGTGGAGAGGGTCTGCTTACACTTAGCCAGTGGCCAGAGTTTGATGAGGAAAAGACCAAGGATGCCGTTATCAATATGGGTGTTCAGGTCAACGGCAAGGTAAGGGGCAATGTTGATATCCCTAATGACGCTACTCAGGATGATGCTGTGGCTGCCGCTCAGGCCAACCCTGCAGTCAATAAGTTCCTTGAGGGCAAGAATATTGTTAAGGTTATTTTTGTAAAAGGAAAGATCCTTAACTTTGTAGTTAAATAAAAAGCTGACATTATCTTTTGAGTCAGATTATGATGTTGTGCTTGATAGGATATCCTATTATATGATAAAATCCGTCGCAAAACTTAGATGTTTTGTGACGGATTTTTTGACCGTTTTATGTTTTACAGGCATAAACCCGGCTTTTTTAGCGGGGTATAAGTGAGACTTTAGTTATGAGGGCTACTTTTAATGAGAGATAACAGTAAATTTAATTTTGATGAAGAATTAAAAAAACTTCCTGCTTTGCCTGGGGTTTATCTTATGCATGGCCCAAAGGATGAGATTATTTATGTGGGCAAAGCCAAGGTTTTGCGTAATCGAGTAAAGCAGTATTTTCAGAAATCCTATAAAAAGTCTGTAAAGATACAGCAGATGGTCAGTCTTGTGGAGAGATTTGAGTATATTGTAGTAGATTCCGAGCTCGAGGCACTTATGCTTGAGAACAATCTGATTAAAGAGCATAAGCCAAGATACAATACTCTTTTAAAAGATGACAAGACTTACCCTTATATAAAAGTTACATACGAGCAGTATCCGAGAGTGCTTAAGGTCAGGAAGAGGGCTACAGATAAAGCCAAGTATTTTGGACCTTATGCCTCCAATGACCAGGTCAATGAGGTTATCGATCTTATAAGGCGGACCTTTCATATCAGAAACTGCAACAAGGTATTTGCCGAGGGTGCGCCTCTTGCCAATAAATGTATGTATTATGATATACATCAGTGTGATGCTCCATGTATAGGTAAGCAGACCAGAGCTGATTATAAGCTCCAGGTAGACAAGGCTGTGGATTTTCTCAATGGCAAATACGATGATATTGTGAAAGAGCTCAACCGTAAGATGATGAGAGCCTCTGACAATCTGGATTTTGAAACTGCAATCGAGATGAGAGATCTGCTTAAGTCTATAGAGGCTGTACAGAACCGCCAAAAGATTGTGGCTTACGATTCCGGGGATAGGGATATCATCGGCATGCGCAGAGAGTTTTCTGACTGTATAGTACAGATATTCTTTGTTAGAGACGGCAAGATCATAGGGCGAGATCATCAGTTTATTGATATAGATCAGGAAGAAACAGATGCGGAAATTTTAAACGATTTTATAGAGCAGTATTATAATGGAACACCTTTTATACCACATGAGTTATGGATACAGACAGAACTTCAGGACAAAGACATTCTCGAGCAATGGCTCAGCAAGGAAAAGGGTAAAAAGGTCAACATTATAACTCCGCAGATAGGCAAAAAGGAAAAACTGGTGGAGCTGGCCATAACCAACGCAGGTATACTGATGAACAGGTACAGGCAGCAGTATCGTGAGCAGGATCAGAAGTGTGCCAAGGCAGTCAGGGAGCTGCAGGAGTTGATAGGGCTCAATGCTCCGCCTATCAGGATAGAGTCTTATGATATATCCAATACAATGGGCGCTCTTAACGTAGGCTCCATGGTCGTATATCAAAATGGAAAACCTAAAAATAATGACTATAGAAAGTTCCGCATAAAATCCGTACAGGGGCCGGACGATTATGCTTCTATGTATGAGATGCTGACTCGTCGATTTGAGCATGGCCTCAAGGAGATCAGGGAGAATGCTGCCGCCGGTAAAAATAATGAATTGGGATCTTTTTCCAACTTCCCGGATCTTATATGTATGGATGGTGGACGCGGACAGGTAAATGTATGTCTGAGAGTTCTGGATGAACTGGGTATAGATACCGTTAAGGTGTGCGGTATGGTCAAGGATGATCATCACAGGACCAGAGCGCTTTTATACAACGATGAGGAGCTGCCTATAGATGAGGGGAGTGAGGCGTTTAAACTACTCACCCGTATACAGGATGAGGTCCACAGATTTGCGATTACCTATCACCGATCACTCAGAGACAAGAATCAGATCAAGTCACTTTTGGATGAGATAAAGGGTGTTGGCGAGGTGCGCAAAAAAGCTTTGATGAAGCGCTTTGGAGATATTGACCATATAAGAGTTGCACCATTGGAGGAGCTTATCAAGTGCCCTTCGATGGATGATTTTTCTGCAAGGCAGGTTTATGATTATTTCCACAACAACCCTAAGACTGCAATTGGGACATTTAAGCAGGAGTCAAAGCAGTGATAAAACCATATTGGATTTATTATAAGGCGCTTAATGATCAAAAAACTATGTGACAGAAAAACTGTTCATTCTTTTTACAGAATTCTGTCGTGGATTTAATGAAAATCACAATGTACAAATATTAGTAATGCTGTTAAGATTATAGGCATTGTGGGAAATTTTGATTATTTTTAATTAGTGTGGAGATATATTCTATGGCAGATAGATTTGATGATACAGGCAAAAACCGCGCAACATCAAGAGCGCGTGGACAGTCTAGATCCAGAGGCAGTCAGCATGCCGCCAAGAGTGGAGCGAGATATACTTCCTCTGGCAGTACAAGGCAAAATAACAGTTATTATAGTAGAAAGCCGGATGATAATGGCCTTAATTATGGCATTATAATTGGAGGCGTTGTTGCGGCAGTTATAGTTGTGGTTGGACTTTTTGGATTTTTCAATGGTGGATTCGGAGGGGGCTCTGGATCTAACACAATAGAGGAGTCAACATTAGCTGCTACCGAGGCATTAGATCCAAACAGCATACATGATGACATATATATTGATGTAAGCTCTTTTGCTCCTGGTGCAGAGCTCATAAATATCAATGGTATGAATCGTGAGCAGGCCAGGGCGGCTATAGAGGCAAGCTACAACTGGAATCTGGTTGTAAAAAATACAAATCCATCTTTAGACAGCTTTACGATGCCTGAGCTTACAGCTGGTGAGGCTACAGAGGAGACTACAGTTGATGCAGGGCAGAGTCAGGATGATGACGGAACAGAACAGACAGTAGAGGTGGATAACCCATATTCCGGGATCACTATTAGACCTGAGGCTGCAAGCTTTGCAGTGCCAGATCTCATTGCCGCCAATCTGGATGAGATGATAGAGCAGATTTTTAAGGACTATGAGCAGAAGTCTGCACAGGAGACAGAGTCCGGTTCTCAGGCGGAGTCAGCTGAGACCTCTGCGGCAGATGTTGCAACGGCTGATTATGCACTTGCGCTTCCGGATTTTAGCGCTCAGGTAACAGACTATATTGATCAGCTTGCAACTGTATGGAAGATGAGTCCTAAAAATGGCGATATCACTTCTTATGATTCATCCAGCGGTGAGTTTATATTTGGCGGGTCTGTAGATGGATACGAGATCAATGCACAGGCAACTGCAGCCAAGGTTATGGAGGCGATCAATAACCATAAGTATGACGCTGAGATTGATGCAGATGGAAGCAAGATTTCCGCATCTATTTCATCTATAAAGGACAAATATGAGATAATTGGCTCATTTTCAACAGAAACAACATCTAATTCTGTGCGAAACGGCAATATCAAGCGTGCAGCAGCGGCTATAAACGGAACTGTACTTCAGCCGGGAGAGGAGTTCTCCTTCAATGAAACTGTCGGACAGCGTACAGAGGAAAAGGGCTACGGTGGAGCAGCTGCATATAACGAGGGCGAGGTCGTAACTGAGGTTGGCGGCGGAGTATGTCAGGTTTCATCAACCCTGTATAATGCAGTTTTCCGTGCTGGTCTTACTACAACTTACAGACGCTCACATACATTTGCTCCAACTTATGTAACGCCAGGTACTGATGCCACGGTTTCATGGCCGGGTCCGGATTATAAATTTGTCAACAACTCAGATCATGCTATCGGTATTATCACATGGTATGAAAATCAGACTATGAATGCTCAGATTTATGGAATCAGGATACTTCCTGAGGGCGTTTCATGGGAGCTTGTTTCTGAAAAGGCTACAGATCTTCCGATACCTGCTGCTGAGATAATCACAGAGGGAGAGGAGTCTGAGGGTACTGCAGGCTCAGAGTGGCAGGCCTATAAGGTCATTCACAATGCAGACGGAACTACTGAAAAGGTAAAGGATCACTATACACATTACAGTGGACATACACCTAAAAAGTATTCACCTGAAATTGCCGCTTCTCTTGCAGCAGAGGCAGCAGCTACGGCAGCAACCGATGAAAACGGAGAGACTATAGTCTCTTCAAGTGATGGCACTACATCGGAGTCATCATCAGGTGAGGCTGAGGTTACAGAGGCTCAGGAGTCAGAGGGTGATACATCTGAGGAGATAACACAGGGGACTTCTTATGAGAGCATTGACGCAGAACCGTCAGCACCAATATCCAATACTCAGGCAGAGGGACCTGTTGCTCAGTTTGGTGATGTTTCAGTGGATGATGGGCTTATTTCGGATGGACCAGTAGTAAACGGATAATATTTTTAAAGAGTCATGTATATCGATTTGATATATGTGGCTCTTTTTTGCACGATTGTTTTTATTTTGTACAATATATACTATACTAAATTGGTAGGGATTCTTGACTTTATGCATTTTCCTTGTATTTTTTTTGGTACGAACTTCGATTTCTTTGCATTTCATTGTGAAAATGCTATAATTCATAACAGTATGATATCCTTTTTTATAAGGTTCATATAATAATCGCATTCATGTAATTATTCATTTTTTAGGAGGAATTCTTATGGCAAGAAAAATGAAAACCATGGATGGTAATCAGGCTGCTGCACATGCATCTTATGCATTTACAGAAGTAGCCGCCATCTTCCCTATCACACCTTCATCAGTTATGCCTGAGCATGTTGATGAGTGGGCCACTGAAGGCAGAAAGAACATTCTCGGTGAGACAGTACAGGTAACTGAGATGCAGTCTGAGGCCGGTGCTGCAGGTGCAGTTCACGGATCACTTGCTGCAGGTGCTCTTACAACAACCTTCACAGCTTCTCAGGGTCTCTTACTTATGATCCCTGATATCTACAAAGTTGCCGGTGAGCAGCTTCCAGGCGTATTTGATGTATCAGCTCGTGCTCTTGCATCACATGCTCTTTCAATTTTTGGTGACCATTCAGACGTTATGGCATGCCGTCAGACAGGTGCTGCTATGCTCTGCGAGTCTTCCGTTCAGGAGGTTATGGACCTTACACCTGTAGCTCACCTTGCTGCACTTAAGGGACACATTCCATTTATCAATTTCTTTGATGGATTCAGAACATCTCACGAGATCCAGAAGATCGAGGAGTGGGATTATGAGGATATTAAGGACATGGTTGATTGGGAGTATATTGACGAGTTCAGAGCTCGTGCATTAAATCCAAATCACCCTGTTGAGAGAGGTTCAGCTCAGAACCCTGATATTTTCTTCCAGGCACGTGAGGCATCTAACCCTTACTACGATGCACTTCCTGCAATCGTTCAGGAGTACATGGACAAGGTTAATGCAAAGATCGGTACAGACTATAAGCTTTTCAACTACTATGGCGCAGCTGATGCTGAGCATGTAATCGTTGCTATGGGTTCTGTAAACGATACTATCGAGGAGACTATCGATTATCTTGCATCAAAGGGCGAGAAGGTTGGTGTTGTTAAGGTTAGACTTTACAGACCATTCTGCACAGAGGCACTCCTTAAGGCAATTCCTGATACTGTTAAGAGAATCACAGTTCTCGACAGAACAAAGGAGCCAGGTTCTATCGGTGAGCCACTTTACCTTGATGTTGTTGCAGCTCTTCAGGGCAGCAAGTTCAAGGATGCACAGGTATTCTCAGGACGTTATGGTCTTGGTTCAAAGGATACAACTCCTGCACAGATCGTTGCAGTTTATAAGAACACAGATAAGAAGAGATTTACTATCGGTATCAACGATGATGTAACATATCTTTCACTTCCTATCGGACCAGCTCTTGATACAACACCAGAGGGAACAGTTAACTGTAAGTTCTGGGGTCTTGGTGCCGACGGTACAGTAGGTGCAAACAAGAACTCTATCAAGATCATTGGTGATAACACAGACATGTACGCTCAGGCTTATTTTGATTATGATTCAAAGAAGTCTGGTGGTGTTACAATGTCTCACCTCAGATTTGGTAAGAAGCCAATTAAGTCAACTTACCTTATCAAGAGAGCTAACTTTGTAGCTTGCCATAACCCATCATATATGACAAAGTTCAACATGGTTCAAGAGCTTGTTGATGGTGGTACTTTCCTTCTTAACTGCGTATGGAGCAAGGATGAGATTGCTGAGCACATTCCAGGACAGGTTAAGAAGTACATGTATGATCACAAGATCAACTTCTACATCATCAATGGTGTAAAGATTGGTATTGAGACAGGCATGGGCCCAACACGTATCAATACAATTCTTCAGTCAGCATTCTTTACACTGACAGGTATCATCCCTGCAGCAGAGGCTAACAAGCTTATGAAGGACGCTGCACAGAAGACTTACGGACGTAAGGGTGAGGATGTCGTTAAGAAGAACTGGGCAGCTATTGATGCCGGTGCTAACGCATTCGAGAAGATTGAGATTCCTGCAGATTGGGCTAATGCTCAGGACGAGGGACTTGAGTTTAAGGATAAGACAGAGGGTAAGAAGGAAGTTCTTGACTTTGTTAACAACATTCAGAACTTCGTATCTGCACAGGAAGGTAATGCTCTCCCTGTATCAGCATTCAAGGAGTATGTAGATGGTTCTACACCTTCAGGTACTGCTGCATATGAGAAGAGAGGTATCGCAGTTAACGTTCCACAGTGGAACCCAGATAACTGTATCCAGTGTAACTTCTGTTCATATGTATGTCCTCATGCAGCTATTCGTCCATTCGCTTATACAGAGGATGAGGCAGCCAAGGCTCCAGCAGGAGATCTTTGCAAGGATATGACAGGTATGCCTGGTTACAAGTTTGGTATCAAGGTATCTGTTCTTGACTGTACAGGTTGTGGATCATGCCAGAATGTATGCCCTGGTATGAAGGGCAACAAGGCACTCGAGATGAAGCCTATCTCAGAGGAGCTTGACAGACAGAAGTTCTTTGATTATGCAGAGAAGCTTCCAGAGAAGTCAGATGTTGTTGCTAAGTTCAAGGAGACAACAGTTAAGGGTTCTCAGTTCAAGAAGCCATTACTTGAGTACTCAGGTGCATGTCCAGGATGTGGTGAGACACCATACGCTAAGCTGATCACACAGCTCTTTGGTGATAGAATGTACATCGCAAACGCAACAGGATGTTCATCAATTTGGGGTAACTCTTCACCATCTACACCATACACAGTTAACGCTAAGGGCCAGGGTCCTGCATGGGATAACTCACTCTTTGAGGATAACGCTGAGTTTGGTTATGGTATGTTACTTGCTCAGAATGCAATTCGTGACAGACTTAAGAAGGAAGTTGAGCAGCTTTGTGAGAAGGATGCATCTGTTCAGGATGTATGCAAGGAGTGGCTTGATACTTTCGGTGTAGGCGCTACAAACGGCGTTGCTACAGATAAGCTTGTTGCAGCACTTGCTGACAAGACAGATGATCTTTCAAAGGATCTTGTTAAGAATAAGGACTTCCTGTCAAAGAAGAGCCAGTGGATCTTCGGTGGTGACGGTTGGGCTTACGATATCGGATTCGGCGGTCTTGATCATGTACTTGCTTCAGGTAAGGATATCAACGTTATGGTATTTGATACTGAGGTTTATTCAAATACAGGTGGACAGTCTTCTAAGTCAACACCTACTGGTGCTGTAGCTCAGTTCGCTGCAGGCGGTAAGGAGACAGGAAAGAAGGATCTTGCTGGTATTGCAATGTCTTACGGCTATGTATATGTTGCACATATCAACATGGGTGGCGATATGGCTCAGACAGTTAAGGCTCTTGCCGAGGCTGAGGCTTATCCAGGTCCATCACTTATCATCGCTTATGCACCATGTATCAACCATGGTATCAAGAAGGGCATGGCAAAGGCTATGACAGAGGAGAAGCTTGCACTCCAGACTGGTTACTGGAACAACTTCAGATTCAACCCTAACGGTGGTGACAAGAAGTTCACTCTTGACTCTAAGGAGCCAGATTTCACAGGATATCAGGACTTCCTTAAAGGAGAGGTTCGTTACCTTTCACTTGGTCTTAAGAACCCAGAGAGAGCTAAGGCACTCGATGAGAAGAACCAGGCTGAGTCAGAGGCTAGATATTCACATCTTAAGAAGCTCATTGATCTTTACAATAACTAATTAAGATAAATAGAGATTTTTATAGAGAGTCAGCGAAAGCTGACTCTCTATTTTGGTTGCATTTTCTTCTGTTCGATATAAAAAAGCGAGATGTAAGGTATGATTGCTGGTATTGCCGTTTTAAAATACTCGTGTTAAGATATACAAGTTAAATTTTGTCTATTTACCAGAATGGGTGATTATAATGAGAAAAGTAATTGTGGCGGTAGTTGGCCGTCCTAATGTAGGTAAATCTACATTATTCAATTTGATTGCAGGAAAGCAGATATCCATAGTTAAGGATACACCAGGTGTAACGAGAGACAGGATATATGCAGATGCAGAGTGGCTTAATTATAAGTTTACTTTAGTTGATACCGGTGGTATCGAGCCAGATAGCAAGGACATTATTTTGTCACAGATGCGTGGACAGGCTCAGCTTGCTATTGATACTGCTGATGTTATTGTGTTTGTAACAGATGTAAGGACTGGTGTTGTGGATGCAGACTATGAGGTAGCAAGTATGCTGCGTAAGTCAGGCAAGCCTATAGTTCTTTGTGTTAATAAGGTTGATAGCTTCAAGAAATTTGGAGATGACATATATGAGTTCTACAATTTGGGATTAGGAGATCCTTTTGGAGTATCTTCTGTAAACCAGATGGGTGTTGGAGATCTATTGGATGAGGTTGTAAAACATTTTCCTGCTGAGGTCATGGATGAGGATGATGATGACTCAATCAAGGTTGCACTTATCGGTAAACCTAATGTAGGCAAGAGCTCGGTTGTTAATAAATTGCTTGGACAGAACAGAGTTATTGTTTCAGATATTGCAGGTACAACCAGAGATGCTATCGATACAAAGATAGTTCATAATGGTAAGGAGTATACTTTCATTGACACAGCTGGACTACGTCGTAAGGGTAAGGTAACTGAGGATATTGAGAGGTATTCGGTTATCCGTACAGTTGCTGCTGTAGATCGTGCAGATATATGCCTTGTACTTATAGATGCGACCCAGGGTATTACAGAGGGTGATGCCAATATTGCCGGCATAGCACATGAGTCTGGAAAGGGCGTTATCATATGCGTAAACAAATGGGATGCTGTTCCTGACAAGACTGATAAGACCATGAAAGAGTTTACTGCCAAGCTTAAGGAGAAGTTTGCATATATGCCATATGCAGAGTATCTCTTTATTTCCGCTGAGACAGGGCAGAGACTTAACAAGATATTTGATCTGGTAGATCAGGTGAGAGACAGTCAGACTATGCGTATACGTACAGGTGTCCTCAATGATATTATGACCAGAGCTACTGCTATGAAGCAGCCACCTAGTGACAAGGGCAAGAGACTAAAGCTGTTCTATATGACTCAGACTGGTGTTGAGCCACCAACCTTTGTTATTTTCGTTAATGACGTGCAGCTGATGCATTTTTCATATACCAGATATATTGAAAATCAGATTCGTGATGCATTCGGATTTATGGGTACACCACTTAAATTCCTAATTAGAGAGAGAAAAGGCGGCGAAGAGGAGTAATGGACATTCAGCATATAATTATTTGCCTGATAGTTGGTTATTTATTTGGAAATATTCCAAACGGATATCTGTATGGTAAGTCTCAGGGAGTCGATATTTTTAAGGTGGGTTCCGGTAATCCTGGAAGTACTAACATATCAAGGACGCTGGGGAAAAAGGCTGGTGCCACTGTTTTACTTTTAGATATTGCCAAAACCATAGTGCCGGTTCTTATACTTCATATGGCGTGGAAACCAGCAACCATTGATCATGGAACACTCATAACTCTTTGGACAGGTCTTGGAGCTGTGCTTGGACATGATTTTCCGCTGATTCCTAAGCTTAAGGGCGGCAAGGGAGTTGCCTGTACCGGCGCTCTTATTATTGCTTTTGATTGGAGACTGGCCATAGTACTTCTTGCAATATTTGTTTTTGTTTCTTATAAAAGTGGGTATGTAAGTGTTGGATCTATAACAGCAGTATCGATGTTCTTTGTCCTTACTGCAGTATTGGGACGATTTGGTATGCTTCCATTCTCTATGGATATTTATCCTTATGTGTGTGGACTTGCTTTTTTTATTGCAGTCCTTGCTATATGGCAGCACCGCAGTAATATTGACAGATTAAGGAAGGGAACTGAAAGTAAGTTTCATTTCAAAAAATAATTATTTAGAAATATATCAGAATTGATAGTAACGAGGAGATTGTATGAAGACAGCTGTTATTGGAGCTGGTACCTGGGGTACCGCGCTTGCTATACTTTTGGCTCATAATGGTCATGAGACCACTCTTTGGACCAGATCTGCAAGTGATGCGGAGACTATGTCAAACACCAGAAGACATAAAAACTTGCGTGAGGCAATTATTTCTGATGATATACATATTACCGCTGATATGAGAGATGCCTTGCTGGATAAAGATATGATAGTATTGGCAGTTCCTTCTATTAGTATACGAGAGGTCTCCAGAAAAATGTCCGAGCATGTCAGACAGGGACAGGTTATAGTATCTGTGGCCAAGGGTATTGAGGCGGATACATTAAAAACTATGTCGGACATAATTGAGGAGGAGATACCTCAGGCAGATGTGGCAGTACTGTCTGGGCCTAGCCACGCAGAGGAGGTATCCAAATTTATACCTACCACTATTGTTACAGGAGCACGTACTGAGAAAACAGCCAGATTTATACAGGATATATTTATGAGCGACTGTTTCAGAGTTTACATTAATCCTGATATTAAAGGCATAGAAATCGGAGGAGCTTTAAAAAACGTAGTGGCACTTGCTGCCGGTATAGCCGATGGCCTTGGATATGGAGACAATAGTAAAGCGGCCCTTATTACCAGAGGTATCGCAGAGATTACCAGACTTGGTGTAAAGATGGGGTGTGATATTGAGACATTCCAGGGACTGAGCGGTATTGGAGATCTGATAGTTACATGTGCGTCTATGCATTCTCGTAATCGTCGCGCCGGAATACTCATAGGCCAGGGCAGATCATATAAAGAAGCCATGGATGAGATCGGCCAGGTAGTTGAGGGAGTGCACGCATCTAAGGCGGCATTCCAGCTGGCAAAAAAATATGATGTAAGCATGCCTATAGTTTCAGAGATAAACGAGGTCCTGTTTGGAAACAAATCGCCAGAGGATGCAGTAAAGGATCTTATGATGAGGGACCGTAGACTGGAAAACTCCGGACTCAAGTTTGATAAATAGTTTAGACATTAATTCATATGTCGCCTGTCAACAATAAAATAGCTGATTCTTATGTTTTTCATAGGACGAAGATATATTTATCTATAGCCTGCATAAATAGTGGGCTATAGATTTTTTATTTATCGGGTTCAAGCCTCAGTTTATAACGCTCATAACCAGAAGTTATCAAAATAAAAATTAATTTGCTTTCTCGTTATAAAAGCAATTGACTTTCAATATGGTGTTTTTATATAATCAAGAAAAGGTTTTCGGTGTCGTGTTGGTGCTATTAAGGGTATTGCACTACATGACAGGGATGTTTAGGACTATAGAGTAGTTCGATTTTAAAGAAGACTTAGGAGGAGAACGATATGAAAAAATTATTAAGTGTTGTACTTGCTGGAGCTATGGTGGCTTCATTAGCAGCTTGCGGATCATCAGGATCAACTGCATCTACAACAGCTGCAGCATCAGGTGATGGAGCTGCAAGCACTGAGGCGGCCGCAGGTGGAGACGCAGCAGCTTCTGGAGATCTTACATGGAAGATCGGAGCACAGGGACCACTTACAGGCGGTGCAGCAGTTTATGGAACAGCCGTTATCAATGGTGCCAAGATTGCTATTGATGAGATCAACGAGGCAGGCGGTATAAACGGTTATAAGGTTGAGTATAAGACAGCAGATGATGAGCATGATCAGGAAAAGGCTATCAATGCTTATAACTCACTTAAGGACTGGGGGATGCAGGCACTTATCGGACCTACAACATCAGCACCTACAATTGCTGTTGGTTCAGAGGCAGTAAATGACAACATGTTCCTGCTTACACCTTCAGGTTCTGCAGTAGATTGTACAGCAACTGACAATGCTTTCAGAGTATGCTTCTCAGATCCTGCACAGGGAGCTAAGTCAGCACAGTATATCGGTGAGCACAAGCTTGCTACAAAGGTTGCAATCCTCTATGATTCATCAGATGTATACTCTAGCGGTATTTATGAGGCATTCGTAGCTGAGGCAGGAAACTATGGTATAGAGATTGTTGATACAGAGCAGTTCACTGCTGATTCAAAGACTGATTTCTCAACACAGCTTCAGAAGATGCAGGCATCTGGTGCAGAGCTGGCATTCCTTCCTTTCTATTACACAGAGGCAGCTCTTGTGCTTACACAGGCTAACACAATGGGATTTGATCCTGTATTCTTTGGCGTAGATGGTATGGATGGTATCCTTGATGTAGAGAATTTTGATACTTCTCTTGCTGAGGGACTCATGCTTCTTACACCATTCGCAGCAGATGCAACAGATGATGCAACAGTAAACTTTGTTACAAAATATAAGGATGCATATGGTGATACACCTATCCAGTTTGCAGCTGATGCTTACGATGCTGCATATATCATCAAGGCTGCTGCAGAGGCTGCAAATCTTACTCCTGACAAGTCAGTAGATGAGATTGGTACAGCTCTTGAGGAGCAGATGAAGAGCCTTTCATACGATGGTATCACTGGTGCCGGTATGACTTGGAATGAGGGCGGTGATGTTGATAAGGAGCCAAAGGCAGTAGTTATCAAGGATGGCGCTTACGTATCCGCAGAGTAATTAGGCCTTTCGAAGCAAGGATGCTTCTTGATTATTGATCCGTATTAGTTTTAAGCATAAAGGGTTGCTTTTGACAAAAGCGACCCTTTATTGATTTATACATAAGACAGCTTAACTGTGATATATTTGATTATAGAATATATACTTTGGTCAGGTTGTTTAATTTATAAGAAACGATGAGGTAGCAAAGATGATGAGTTTCATTTCATATCTGCTCAATGGACTGAGCCTTGGATCAGTATATGCGATAATAGCTCTTGGCTATACTATGGTTTATGGTATTGCTAAAATGCTTAATTTCGCCCATGGCGATATTTTGATGGTAGGTGGTTACGCTGCATTTATAGCATTCAATAGTATAGGACTTCCTATACCAGTTGCGATACTGGTAAGTATGGTCGTCTGTACTTTACTCGGCATAACCATTGAGAAAATCGCATACAAGCCGCTCCGTCAGGCCAATTCATTGTCTGTTCTTATAACAGCGATCGGTGTTTCTTATTTGTTACAGAACTTGGCGCAGCTTATTTTTTCTGCCAATCCAAAGAGCTTTAGCTCTTTTGTCCCTATCAAGCCAATCAAGCTTGCAGGCGGACAGCTGACAGTCTCAGGTGAGACCATAGTAACTATTGTGACTTGTATCATTATAGTTGCTGGTCTTGTTACATTTATTAATAAGACAAAAGCAGGTCAGGCTATGCTTGCCGTTTCTGAGGATAAGGGTGCAGCTACACTTATGGGTGTAGATGTTAATGGAACAATATCACTTACATTTGCCATCGGTTCAGCTCTTGCGGCCATAGGTGGTATCCTTTTATGCTCTGCATATCCTACACTTACACCTACGACAGGTGCAATGCCTGGTATCAAAGCATTCGTAGCTGCTGTACTTGGAGGTATAGGTTCCATTCCTGGAGCATTTATTGGAGGTATCATCCTTGGAGTTTTGGAAAATCTTGCAAAGGCTTATATTTCATCAAAGCTTTCTGATGCAATAGTATTTTCTGTTTTGATCATTGTTCTTCTTGTAAAACCTACAGGTATCCTTGGTAAGAAGATTATGGAGAAAGTGTGATATAAGATGGATAAAGTAAACGCAGAAAAACAGAAAATCTTCCGTAGTAATCTCATTACTTTTGGCATGGTGGTTATTGCTTATATTGCCGTTGAGATCATGATGAAGACAGGAAACATGAGCTCTTTATTTAAGGGCCTCCTGGTTCCACTTTGTATTTATTCAATCCTTGCAGTGAGTCTCAATCTTGTAGTAGGTATCTCCGGAGAGCTGTCTCTTGGACATGCTGGATTTATGTGTATCGGTGCATTTTCCAGTGCTACCTGGTCCATGCTCATGAAGTCATCTGCCATGCCAGAGGGACTTAGATTTTTTGTGGCAATTGTCATAGGTGCTGTCACAGCGGCATTTTTTGGATTCCTTATCGGTATTCCTGTACTTAGACTCAAGGGAGATTATCTTGCTATCGTCACACTGGCTTTTGGTGAGATCATCAAGAACCTTGTTAATGCTTTGTATTTTGGTGTTGATGCTCACGGTCCGCATTTTTCTCTTGAGGACAGTATGCACCTCAATATGGATGGCGGTACCATCATCATAAAGGGTGCACAGGGTATCACTGGTACACCTAAGAACTCCAATTTTACAATAGGTATAATCTTACTCCTTATTGCTCTTTTCGTGGTTCTTAATCTTATCAATTCCAGGACAGGTAGAGCGATCATGGCCATAAGAGATAACAGGATCGCAGCAGAGTCTGTAGGTCTTAATGCCACAAAATTCAAGCTTTTGGCATTCACCATATCTGCAGCAATCGCCGGAGTGGGCGGAGTACTTTATGCTCATAACCTGAGCTCACTTCAGGCCCTGCCAAAGAACTTTGGTTATAACCAGTCTATCATGATTCTGGTTTTCGTAGTTATGGGAGGTATCGGTAATATACGTGGTTCAGTCATTGCAGCAGTGGTACTTACATTACTTCCTGAGCTTCTGAGAGGACTTAGTGATTATCGTATGCTTATCTATGCAATAGTTCTTATCCTCATGATGCTTTTCACATCAGCTCCTTCATGGAAACAGTATCGTGACAGGATCATGATGAGCTTCAAGAAAAAAGATTCCGATGGAAAGGAGAGCAAGTAATATGGCTACAATGTTAAAGGTAGACAGTCTTGGCATCTCCTTTGGAGGATTAAAGGCTGTAGATAATTTTAGTGTTGAGATAGAGAAAAATGAGCTTTATGGTCTTATCGGACCAAACGGTGCTGGTAAAACAACAGTATTTAATCTACTGACTGGAGTTTACAAACCAACTAACGGCCAGATATCTCTTGACGGTGATAATATCACTGGCCTTGACTGCGAGGCTATCAGTAAAAAGGGCATAGCCAGAACATTCCAGAACATCCGTCTTTTCTCACAGTTATCAGTACTGGATAATGTTAAAGTGGGATTACATAACACTAATCCTTACACCACTCTCGACGGTATATTCAGGACTCCAAAGTTCCGTAAGGTGGAGCGTGAGATGGATGAAAAGGCACTTGAGCTCCTTAAGGTCTTTGAGCTTGATGGTTATTGCAACTACAAGGCATCTAATCTGCCTTATGGTCAGCAGCGTAAGCTGGAGATAGCAAGAGCACTTGCCACATCTTCAAAGCTTCTCCTCCTGGATGAGCCGGCAGCCGGCATGAATCCAAATGAGACAGAGGAGCTTATGAATACTATAAGACTCGTGAGAGACAGATTTGATATGACTATACTTCTTATCGAGCATGATATGAAACTTGTATCAGGTATCTGCGACAGATTAACAGTACTTAATTTTGGACAGGTTCTGAAACAGGGACAGACTCAGGATGTGCTTCATGATCCTGAAGTTGTTAAGGCATATCTTGGTGATTAGGAGGGATCGAAATGAGCACAATGTTAGATGTAAAGGATCTAAACGTTTATTATGGCGTGATCCATGCGCTTAAAGGTATTTCATTCCATGTTGATAAGGGCGAGATAGTCACACTTATCGGGGCCAATGGTGCCGGCAAGACAACAACGCTCCAGACCATAACAGGACTTATCCCTGCCCGTTCAGGAAGCGTTGTCTATAATGGAAAAGAGATAATACATACTCCGGGCCATCAGCTTGTGGCCGATGGACTGGCGCATGTTCCTGAGGGCAGACGAGTTTTTGCCACACTGTCTGTATATCAAAACTTGATGCTGGGAGCCTATACCAGAAAGGATAAAGACGGTATAGAGGCAACACTTAAAACAGTATATGAGCATTTCCCCAGACTGCTTGAGCGTAAAAATCAGATGGCAGGTACTCTGTCAGGAGGTGAGCAGCAGATGCTCGCCATGGGCAGAGCTCTTATGAGTAATCCTGAGATGGTGGTTCTGGATGAGCCATCCATGGGCCTGTCACCAATCTATGTTAATGAGATATTCAACATTATAGAAAAGATACATGAGTCTGGAGTTACTGTACTTCTGGTAGAGCAGAATGCTAACAAGGCTTTATCAATAGCTGACAGAGCTTACGTCCTTGAGACCGGTAATATCACAATTGAGGGTGATGCTCACGAGCTTAGTAATGATCCAAAGGTAAAGGCTGCATATTTATCAGAGTAATCTATGATCATAAATCTGTAATATTAAGTAAAGTAAATATAGAAACATGGAATTCAAAAATATCTGCTGATATAATAGGTGTATCAGCAGATATTTTTTTGTTTATATCGATTTTTTTGTGTATTCGTTTTATATTTTGGCCAGGAGGTATATATATGAAGCTTTATTTTATAGGCGCAGATCATGAGGTCACAGGTTCGTTACATTATATTGATGCTGCGGGACTCAAGATACTCGTGGATTGTGGTATGGAACAGGGCTCAAATCATTATGAAAATGCTCCGCTTCCGATCAAGTATTCTGATGTGGATTATATTCTTCTGACTCACGCTCATATCGATCATTCAGGTATGATACCGTATGCATACAAAAATGGATTTAATGGCACTATTGTGACCACAAAAGCAACTGAGGATCTCGCCAATATTATGCTTAGAGATTCTGCCCATATACAGATGCAGGAGGCGGAATACAGAAATCGTAAAGGCCGTAGAGCAGGTAAAGAGGACATTGTTCCGATATATGATCTTAATGACGTAAATGGAGTATTGGAGCATTTCCAGGGAGTTGATTATAATCAGCTGATTGAGCTGGGAGATGGGGTAAACGTGCGCTTTATAGACGCCGGACACCTATTAGGCTCGGCATCCATAGAGGTGATGATAAGTGAGGGCGGTGTTTCTAAAAAAATCGTTTTTTCTGGAGATATAGGTAATTTTGATAAGCCTCTTATCAGGAATCCTCAGTATATACATGACGCAGATTACGTAGTAATGGAGTCCACATATGGAGACAGATTCCATGACAAGAGTATAGATCACCTTTCAGATCTTGTTTCCATAACCCAGAGGACTTTGGATAGAGGCGGTAATGTTGTCATGCCTGCTTTTGCAGTGGGACGTACCCAGGAGCTCTTATATCTGTTTAGACAGATTAAGCAGGAGCAGCTGGTAAAGGGACATGGAGATTTTCCTGTTTATGTGGACAGTCCGCTGGCGGTTGAGGCAACACATGTTTTTACACAGAATCTCGCAGATTGCTATGATGATGCTACCAAAGAGATAGTCATGAAGGGCATTAACCCTATTTCATTTAAGGGGTTGAACCTTTCCATAACATCAGAAGAATCAAAAATGATCAATTTTGATGAGACACCAAAGGTTATTATTTCTGCATCTGGTATGTGTGACGCCGGACGTATAAGACATCATATCAAATACAATCTCTGGAAGCCTGAGTCAACTATTGTATTTGCAGGATATCAGGCAGAGGGCACACTGGGACGTCTGCTTCTTGATGGAGCTGAGTCGGTAAGGCTTTTTGGAGATGAGATTGCTGTAAGGGCAGAGATCGCGCAGATGGCTGCCATGTCTTCTCATGCTGATCAGAATGGTCTTATGGATTGGATATCTGCGTATGATACAAAGAAACCGGATAAGGTTTTCCTGGTGCATGGTGATGATGATGCCATGAAGACATTCGCAGGACGCATAAATGAAGAGCTGGGTTATGCTGTAGATTGCCCGTACTCAGGATCTGTTTTTGATCTGGCCGCTAATCAGTGGGAGGTTATCGGACAGCCTGTGGAGATCGTCAAGGCCGTGGAGTATTCTTCAAGTGGTATACCTGGACGCAGGAAGTCGTCTGATGCTGCATTTGACAGACTTATGTCTGCATATAATAAGCTTCTTACAGCTGTCAGGGCTAACTACGGGGGCGCCAACAAGGATCTGGCCAAGTTCACAGATCAAATACTTAATTTATATGAGAAATGGATGCGTTAACAGGTAAGCATCTGTTTGGAAGGCTTTTTAAATTATGCTAAATCGGGTTTCAAAACGGACGCAGTGGGGGATCATGGTGCTGATCCTTGTGTGTGCCATCATTACACTAGTGCTCCGTATATTTCTAAATAACGAGCTTGCGGCATATGAGTCCAGTCCTGAGCCTGCTCATGTGGCTCAGGAGACGGAGGAACAGCTGATAGTTACTGATATGGAGGAAACTGCCGTAGAGGAGACGGTGGATCTATTAACAAGATATAATGCTCAGTTTGAGGAAATCGATAGTCTTTATGATGAGATTTCCGGCATGCAGCAGGGGTCCGAGCTCAAGGCAAATTATCAAAAGATTGCGGATTTATGGGACAGGGAGCTCAAATCACTGGAAAGCGATATCTCATCAGGTATGACAGAGGATGACAAAAAGACTTATTTCGATTCTGAGAATACTTTTTTGGTTTCCAGAAATCATGAGTGCATGAAAGTAGTGGATCAAAATAAGGTAAGTGTTATGGAGAGTATTGACTATCTGGACAGATATATCGAGCTTACCAGAGAACATTGTATTGACCTCGTTAAAGATTATACATCCTATCTTGCAAGTTAAAATGGGCTGTGGTATATTTTACAAGTTAATGTCTATTATGCCGTAAATGGCTTAATTACTTAGAAATAGCGAGGAGATATAATAATGCAGTACAGAGGCGTAAATGAGTTACGTGAACTGTTCCTTAGCTTCTTTGAGGAGAAGGGATGCTTACGCTTAAACAGTTTCTCACTGGTTCCACATAATGACAATTCATTGCTCATTATCAATTCCGGTATGGCACCTATGAAGCCATGGTTTACAGGACAGGAGATACCACCAAGACGCAGAGTTACTACCTGCCAGAAGTGTATCCGTACAGGAGATCTGGAAAATGTAGGTAAGACAGCTCGTCATGGTACATATTTTGAGATGCTTGGAAACTTCTCATTTGGAGATTATTTCAAGAAAGAGGCTATTCCATGGGCATGGGAGTTCCTTACAGAGAGAGTTGGACTCGATCCGGAGAGACTTTACCCATCAGTTTATGTTGATGATGAGGAAGCATATAATATTTGGCTCAACGATATGCATATCCCTGCTGAGCGTATTTACAAGTTCGGCAAGGAGGATAATTTCTGGGAGCATGGTTCAGGACCTTGCGGACCTTGCTCTGAGATTTACTATGACCGTGGAGAGAAGTATGGCAACGGCCCTGAGGATGTAATGGGCGGTGAGGGCGATCGTTTCATGGAGGTATGGAACATCGTATTCAGCCAGTTCAACAACGATGGTGAGAATCACTATACTGACCTCGATCAGAAAAATATTGATACAGGTATGGGCCTCGAGAGACTTGCTGTAGCAGTACAGGATGTAGGATCTATCTTTGATGTTGATACATTAAAGAGCCTTCGTGACCTTATTTGTGAGCTTGCAGGTGGTATTGCCTATGAGACACCTGAGACACGTGAGTCTGACGTTTCGGTTCGTATAATCACAGACCATGCGCGTTCAATGACATTTATGATTTCTGACGGTATTATGCCATCTAACAATGGACGTGGATATGTACTCCGTCGTATTATCCGTCGTGCCGTACGTCATGGCAGAAAACTTGGTATTAAGGGTTCATTCCTTCCTACACTTGCAGAGAGAGTTATCGAGACATCAAAGGATGGATATCCAGAGCTTGATGAGAAAAAGGATTTCATCCTTAGCGTAGTAAGGGCTGAGGAAGAGAAGTTTGAAAAGACTTATGAACAGGGCATGGAGATCCTTGAGGAGATGGAGGCAGAGCTTGCAAGAAACGGCAAGAAGGAGCTTTCCGGAGAGGATGCATTCAAGCTTTATGATACATATGGATTCCCTGTAGATAATACAAAGGAGATCCTTGAGGAAAAGGGCTTTACTGTAGATGAAGAGGGCTTTAAGGCCGCTATGGAAAAGCAGAAAAAGCAGGCTCGTAAGGACAGACTTGAGTCTGGCAAGATGTCTGAGTACAGTGGACACTCAGCGACAGTTTATGATGAGCTGGATCCTGAGCTTAGCTGCACATTTGACGGATATGACAAGCTCGTTAAGGAGAGCAAAATCGTATCTATGGTATCACTTGGTGATGATGAGGCTGTCGTAGAGGCTCTTTCAGATGGAGAGTCAGGTGCTATCATTACAGAGGATACACCTTTCTATGGCACTATGGGCGGCCAGATCGGTGATATAGGTCTCATTGTCCTTGGTTCAGAGGATGCAGGTGAGGCGGCTGCTCTTGGTAAGGGTGCAGCAGTATTTGAGGTTGAGAGGACTGAGCATGTTGGCGGCAACAAGATCGCACATATCGGTGTGATGCGTAACGGCATGATCAAGCTTGGAGATGTTGTAACATTAAAGGTTGATGCTAAAAATCGTATGAATACATGCAGAAACCACTCTGCAACTCACCTCCTCCAAAAGGCATTACGAGAGGTACTTGGTACACATGTAGAGCAGGCTGGTTCATACCAGGATGCAGGCAGAACAAGATTTGATTTCTCTCATTTCCAGGCGATGACCAAGGACGAGCTCAAGAGAGTTGAGGATATGGTTAACGAAAAGATCCAGGAGGGTCTTTCAGTAAAGACTGATATCATGTCTCTCGAGGAGGCCAAAAAGTCAGGAGCTATGGCTCTTTTTGGCGAGAAGTATGGTTCTACAGTAAGAGTTGTACGCATGGGCGATTTCTCTACAGAGCTTTGCGGAGGTACTCATGTTTCCAATACTCTTGAGATCGGTCAGTTCAAGATCATCAGTGAGGCTGGCGTTGCTGCCGGTGTAAGACGTATTGAGGCTCTTACAGGAGAGAATGTACGTAAGTATTACGAGAACCTTGAAAAGGAAATTAATACAGCAGCAGAGCTTGTTAAGGCTACACCTGCAACTCTTGCTGAGCATATCAAGTCATTACAGAAGGAGCTCAAGGAGCTTAAGAGTGAGAATGAGGCACTTAAGAGCAAGGAAGCTAAAAATGCTCTTGGTAATGTAATGGATAATGTTACAGAGGTTAATGGAGTTAAGTTCCTTGCGGCACATGTTGCTGGAGTAGACATGAATGAGCTCCGTAATCTGGGAGATGATCTCAAGGCCAAGCTTGGAGAGGGCGTTGTACTCCTTATTTCAGACAAGGACGGCAAGGTATCTATGGTGGCCATGGCTACAGATGCAGCTGTCAAGGCTGGAGCACATGCCGGCAATCTCATCAAGCAGGTTGCACCTATTGTAGGTGGTGGTGGCGGTGGACGCCCAAATATGGCTCAGGCAGGCGGCAAGGATGCATCAAAGATTGATGAGGCTGTTGCCAAGGCAGGAGACGTTATCAAGGATCAGATTAAATAAAAATAGATTTTGATTGACAAAAATTCAAATCTATAATATATGATTAATGGCACACAGGTCAGGACATTGTTCTGACCTGCCATGTATGTTAAGAGATTAAAAAATACTTTATGTTTTTGCTTGACGTACGAGGATTGTGTGTTATAATAAATTACAGTTTGCACCCGAAGGGAGGTTTGGGTTTCAGCATGTCAAATGTTATCGTAAAAGAGAACGAGTCACTGGACAGCGCTTTACGTAGATTCAAGAGAAACTGCGCTAAGGCTGGCATTCAGCAGGAGATTCGCAAGAGAGAACATTACGAGAAGCCATCTGTAAGACGTAAAAAGAAGTCTGAAGCAGCTAGAAAGCGTAAGTTCAACTAATCGTAAATAGATGATTAAATGTAGCCCTGATTCAGAAATGAATTCAGGGCTTTCTTCATATTTAGAAACCATCAGCCAGGTTGATAGTTGTCATACCGGCTTTTAAATATTCATATTAGATTTGGAGGAGCTAGTCCTTGGCAACCGTAGAAGCAATTATGGACATCCCTATGGAGCATGAGCAAAATGTGCTCGGACAGTTGGATAGTAATATTAAAAAAATAGAGAGATCTTTCAATGTAACTATTATCGATCGTAATGGCGTACTCAAGATAATAGGTGATGAAACTGATACAGAAAAGGCAAAGGATGTCATCAAAAATCTTTTGCAGCTCAGTCAGAGAGGTAATACCATCACTGAGCAAAATGTGGATTATGCCATTTCTCTTAGCTTTTCAGAGAAAATGAGAGGCAGAGGCAGTGATATTGTTGAGATAGACAAGGACATCCTTGCCCGTACCGCTCTTGGCAAGCCGGTCAAGCCAAAGACACTGGGACAAAAGGAGTATGTTGACGCTATCCGCGACAATATGATCACTTTTGGTGTTGGACCTGCAGGTACTGGAAAGACATATCTTGCCATGGCCATGGCTATAACAGCATTCAGGCAGCAGGAGGTACAGCGTATTATCCTTACAAGACCAGCTATAGAGGCAGGTGAGAAGCTTGGATTTTTACCAGGTGATCTCCAGTCCAAGGTGGATCCTTACATGCGACCTGTTTATGATGCCTTGTACTCCATTATGGGGGCAGAGCAATATCAGTCTAACTCTGAAAAGGGACTTATTGAGGTAGCCCCGCTTGCATATATGAGAGGACGTACTCTGGACAATTCCTATATTATTTTGGATGAGGCTCAGAATACTACACCGGCACAGATGAAGATGTTCCTTACTCGTATAGGCTTTGGATCCAAGGTTGTAGTAACAGGCGATTTGACACAAAAGGATCTTGAAGAGGGCAAAAAATCAGGACTTGAGGATGCCATGCGTGTTCTTAGAAATGTTGAGGGTATTGATTTTATTGAGCTTACCAGTGAAGATGTTGTGCGTCATCCGTTAGTACAGCGCATTGTCAATGCTTATGAAAAGGATGAGGAGAAGCGTGCCAGAAGAGCCAGACAGCATGAAAACTCTCCAAGGACCTATGGCGAGCGTAAAAATGAGAGCAGACATAGAGATTAAAATATTCATTAGGTTATCGCGAGGGATCAGAAATGACCGTAAATATAGATTTTGAAGTAGAAAAAAGGTTAAGTCTCGAATTTGAGGACATTATCAACGAGATAATACAGGCGGCTATAGAGTATGAGCGGTGCCCATATGAGTGCGAGATCAGTGTGGTCATAACAGACAACGATGGCATTCATGAGCTTAACAGAGATGCCAGAGGCATAGACTCTCCTACAGACGTTCTGTCTTTTCCTATGGTTGATTGGGAGACTCCTGCAGATTTTGATGAGATTGATGAAGATAATTCCGATATATTTAATCCTGATTCTGGAGAGCTCCTGTTGGGAGACATTGTGCTCAATCAGGACCGTATTGAGTCTCAGGCTGCTGAGTATGGTCACCCTGAGAAAAGGGAGCTTGCATTCCTTGTGGCACATAGTATGCTCCATCTTTTTGGATATGATCATATGGTAGATGATGAAAGACTCGAGATGGAGAGGAGACAGAAAGAAATACTTGAGGGGAAGGGCTATTTTAGATGAGTGATCGAAATAGAGAAAGAGCTGATATGAGAGACAGAAATCGTCGGCCTCAAAGATCACGTAATGTAAAGATACGTAGGACATTTAGTGAGGACTCTGATCGCAATATGCGGAACAACTTTATTGCCCAGGGTTCGTTGCTTGCCATAGCCAGCATCATAGTAAGGATCATCGGTATGGTATACCGTGTTCCTCTGACAGCCATAATCGGAGATGAGGGTAACGGATATTACACCAGCGCTTACAGCATATATGCTTTGCTCCTGATATTGTCCAGTTTTTCCATGCCTACTGCAGTATCCAAGATAGTATCTGCCAATCTGGTCAGTGGAAAATATAGAAATACTCACAGAGTATTAAGAGCAGCTTTTATGTATGCAACAGTCATAGGATTTGTGATGTTCTGTGCTATGTGGTTTGGCTCAGATGTGATAGCATCTGTACTCTTGAAAAAACCGTTTTGCCGGTATGCACTTCGTGCATTGGCGCCAACAGTATGGATCATGGCCTATCTTGGAATACTGAGAGGTTACTTCCAGGGTAGTGGGAACATGGTTCCTACAGCGATATCACAGATCTTGGAGCAGGTTTTAAATGCCGTTGTTTCTGTTGTCGCTGCCAGCATACTATATAAAAGAGGCAGTATATCTAATATTATATATCAGAGCGATGACTATAGTCCGGCTTTTGGAGCAGCGGGAGGAGCCATTGGTACTGGAGCAGGAGCATTAACAGCTCTTATGTTCTTTTTGGTATTGTATTCCGCTCAGAGATCCAGGATGTATAGAAATATACGTGAGGATAGCAGTGATGTAGACAGCTACAGGACTATAGGATTACTGCTTGCCGGTACTATGTTGCCGATACTGATCTCATCCACTGTATATAATGTTTCATCGGTTATTGATGACTCAATATTTGGTAATGTTATGACCTATCTTGGAAAGGAAGAGGATATAGTTTCTTCCTGGGGAGTATTTGGCGAGTATCATATACTTTTCAACATACCTGTAGCCCTTGCCAATGCTCTGTCATCCTCACTGATCCCGAGTCTTACAAGGGCTGTAGCTGAGCATAATCGTCGAGATACAGTTTCCAAGGTGAGATATAGCGTGAGATTTACAATGCTGATTGCTATTCCATCAACTATTGGGCTCTGTGCTTTGGCGGATCCTATTTGTCGTATGCTGTTCCCGGGTAAGCATATCGAGCTTTTGATCATGCTGACTCGTATCGGCTCACTGGCAGTTGTGTTTTATTCATTATCAACTATCAGTAATGCCATACTTCAGGGTCTTGGACACTTAAATATCCCATTGATCAATGCGCTTATATCATTGGTGATCCATATTATTGCCCTGTTTGTTTTATTATTTACTGGTATGGGTATATATGCAGTTGTGATTTCTAATATCATATTTGCATTTATGATGTGCTTCCTTAACCAGATTGCCATCAAGAAACATGTGAGACTGCGTTATGGTGCACGAGAAACCTATATTATCCCTATGATAGCCGGTACTGTAATGGGTATTGTGGCGTATAGTATGGCAACAGGTATACGATTACTGCTTCCTGTCTCAGAGAGACTTGGCAGAGTTGGCTCTGCTATTGAGATCATTCCGTCAGTTGTTGTAGCTATATTGATCTATTTTGTACTCCTGTTTAAGATGCATGCTTTTACAGAGGAGGATCTTGACAATATGCCTATGGGCGGAAGATTTAAACGCTTTATAAGATGATAAAATGCCTGCCCGAAAGGACAGGCATTTTCTGAAAGTAACAGTATTGATGATTGCTATATACCAATTAGCGCTAAATAATACGAAATACAAACAATACACAAGATAAATAACACAAAAGAAAAAATACGAAATCTAAACAATACAAAGTATAAATAATATAAAATCTGAATAGAAAAAATGATTAGAGAAAAGACAAACATTTTGGTTATAGGGGCTGGAGCAGCTGGAATGATGGCGGCCATTGAGGCAGCAAGAGCAGGTGAACAGGTCATTGTGGTAGAGAGAAACCCTCAGGTGGGTAAAAAACTTGCCACTACGGGTAATGGCAGATGTAATTACACTAACCTGGATATGAGTGATATGGTTGGCGGAAAGTATAGAGGTCAGGATCCTTTATTCTGTGAGACAGCATTAAAGGGATTTTCACCGGATCAGGTTATAAGATGGTTTACTGATATTGGTGTCGAGCCTAAATACAGGGGAGATTACGTCTACCCTAATTCTGATCAGGCCAGCTCAGTGGTATGGGCTTTACAGGATACCATGGAGCATCTTAGAGTAAAAATGATGTACGATACACTTATTACGTCAGTAAAACGGCATAAGTCAGGAGTTTTTATTGCTGAGGCAGAGGGAGTCAGTATATCTGCAGACAGGGTCATACTCACTACAGGCTCACGGGCAGTCCCAAAATCAGGGTCAACAGGAGATGGCTATGTCTGGGCCAAGGCTTTGGGACATAGTCTGGTGCCGGTGGTTCCTGCCCTTACAGCCATAAGGTGTATTGGCAGGCAGTACAAGGATATGGCAGGTGTCAGGACCGATGTTAAGCTCAGGGTGCGCATAGATGGTTCTGATGTCGCCACTGAGTCAGGTGAGCTCCAGCTAGTGGATTATGGCATCTCCGGTATTCCTGCATTTCAGATATCAAGATTTGTGGCCTATGCATTAAGAAAAGGTAAAGAGGCATCAGTCTATATTAATTTCATCCCGCATATTGCCGGAACAAAAGATGAGGCTTATGACTTTTACAAAAAGCGCGCTGAAAAGCTCACTTACAAGGATATGAAAAGCTTTTTTAATGGGCTGCTAAATCAAAAGCTCGGTAATGTCATTTTACAGTTGGCCCATATTGATGGTAAACTTTCTGTTGGCGGTCTTACAGATAAACAGCTCAAAGCATTGAGCTCCCTGAGCGTTTCATATAAGGCGGAGTGTGAGTCTGTAAACCCATTTCAGAATGCACAGTGTGCAGCAGGGGGCATAAATACCAGTGAGGTTGATCCGGAGACCATGGAGTCAAGGCTTGTAAAGGGACTTTATTTTGCTGGAGAGATACTGGATATTGACGGTATTTGCGGGGGCTATAATCTGCAGTGGGCCTGGAGCTCGGGTTATGCAGCAGGACGGGCTGCTGCCAGATAGATATTAAGTATCATGGCTGTGATGATACCATTGCAGCTCTTGACATTTAGCTGGCAAATTTATATTAAGCATCAGTAAATTCGCCCCTGGCAGTTTGCATTTAGTAACAAATATTAATGACTGGTAGTAAAGATTAAAAATATAGATTAGAGACATACATCAGAAAAAAGTAACAAACAGATATAAAAACAAAAGTAACAGACATACATCAAAACCAAAAAGTGATATTAAATCAGTTGATATCACATGGATATCACCATCGGGAGGACATATGATAAAGATAAATCAGTTAAAGCTTGGAGCGACAGAGACTGTTAAAAAACTAAAGCTTGCCGCAGCAAAGCTTTTAAAGATAGAGCCAAAGGATATTGTTACCTTAGAGGTCCTAAGGCGCTCTATAGATGCCAGAAAACGACCTGAAATCTACTATAGTTATACAGTTCTCATCGATACCGTATTTGATGACAAAAAAGAGCAGAAAATAGTTGAAAGGCTTAAAAACAGAGATATCACTATAGATACTCCTGTAACTTACAGGCTGCCAGAGCTCAAGGATACGATAGGAGGCGTGAGTAAGCGTGACTTTTTCAGGGAGGAGCAAAACCGCCCTGTGGTAGTCGGATTTGGCCCTGCGGGGATGTTTGCAGCGCTCGTGCTTGCAAGAGCAGGTATGCATCCTGTGGTATATGAGAGAGGCGCCGATGTGGATGAGCGTATCAAAAATGTAGAGGATCTCTGGGAGAGAGGTGAGCTGCACAAGGAGTCCAATCCTCAGTTTGGAGAGGGCGGAGCAGGTACTTTTTCCGATGGCAAGATAAATACACTGGTCAAGGATAAGGAGGGCAGAAGCCGCTTTATACTGGATCTTTTCGTTGGTTATGGAGCGGATCCTTACATCACAATCGATGCCAAGCCTCATGTAGGCACTGATAAGCTGGTGGATGTGGTGAGAAATATCCGTACAGAGATACAGGCTCTTGGTGGGGAGATCAGATTTAACACAAAATTTACCTATGACAGAGAGCGGGATAAAGACAGAAAGATAATTCTTGCCATCGGTCACTCGGCGAGAGATACCTATGAGGAGCTTTATGCGGCAGGACTTGAGATGCAGGCCAAGGATTTTGCCATGGGCTTCCGGGTACAGCACCTTCAGTCCATGATAAATGAGGACCTTTACGGAGATGTGGATCAGGAGACATTGGCAGCCCTCGGACCTGGAGCCTACAAGGTCACTCATACCTCAGATAAAAACGGACGTGGAGTTTACAGCTTTTGTATGTGCCCTGGAGGGTATGTTGTCAACAGTTCCTCAGAGGAGGGCAGACTGTGCGTAAATGGTATGAGCTATCATGCGAGAGATGGTGTAAATGCCAATGCTGCCATCATTGTGTCAGTGCGCAAGAGCGATTATGACGGTGAGCATGATGCTCTGGGTGGCATCAAACTCCAGAGAGAGCTTGAGGAGAGAGCCTACAGGCTGTTAGACGGCAGGGTGCCAGTGCAGACCTATGGAGATTTCAAGGCAGACAGGGCATCTACTGAGGATAGTCTTGGTGAGGTGCGTCCGGAGATAAAGGGACAGTATGGATTCAGCCGTTTAAACGATATATTTAAGTTTGAAGAGGGCTCCAAATACGCATCATTAAACGACTTTAACGAGACTTTTATAGAGGGCATGGAGAGCTTTGACCACAAGCTCCATGGATTTGCAAGACAGGACACTCTTATTGCAGGTATCGAGGCAAGGACCTCAAGTCCTGTAAGGATACCGAGAAACGAGGATTTTGAGGCGAATGTCTCTGGCATTTATCCTTGTGGTGAGGGTGCAGGCTATGCAGGCGGTATTATGAGTGCTGCCATGGATGGTATGAAAACTGCAGAGGCGCTTGTAAAACATTATAATTCATTGTAAAATTGTAACCATTTAGCGGTGGACCAGGTTCATCGCTATATGGTTTTTCATGATTTATCTCAGTGAGAGAGGCCCACTGCTTCTTTAAGTGAGAGAGTATTGGGGATACTTTAATTATAATGGAGGCTATATGACTAACGAGGAGATGCGCGCTGTTTTAAAAAACAAAAAACGTATTGTAATAAAGGTTGGTTCTGCCAGCATTACCCATTCCAAAACAGGAGGGCTCAATCTGTCAAAGATAGAAAAGCTCATTAGGGTAATATCAGATCTCAATGGTGAGGGCAAGGATGTTATACTTGTTTCCTCTGGCGCAATAGCCACAGGACGACAGGCTCTAGGCATTCACAGAAGACCCCGTACCATGGCAGAAAAGCAGGCCTTTGCAGCAGTTGGTCAGGCCAGACTCATGATGACCTATCAGAAATTGTTTGCAGAGTACGGTGTTATTGCCGCACAGGTACTGCTTACTAGAAATGTCATGCTCAATCCTGAGTCCAGAGACAATACCATGAACACCTTTATGGAGCTCCTTAACCTGGGCACAGTACCTATAGTCAACGAAAACGACACCATATCAACCTCTGAGATAAATCAGGTGGAGACATTTGGGGACAATGATCAGCTGGCAGCAATTGTTGGTGCAGTTGTAGAGGCGGATCTCGTGATACTGCTCTCAGATATAGATGGTCTTTTTACAGACGACCCACATCAAAATCCTGAGGCGGTATTTATTCCATTTATTCCGGAAATCAATGATGAGATCCTGGAGATGGGCAAGTCTCGCAGCGGCTCCAATGTAGGCACCGGAGGTATGTCCGCCAAGCTGGCAGCAGCGCGTATCGCTACTGACTCTGGAGCGGATATGGTCATAGCCAGGTTCACAAGTGCAGATGTAATAAGTGACATTATTGATGGTAAAAATGTGGGCACACTATTTGCTGCACATAAAAATAAAGATTTTGATCTGATGGAGCATATCGGACAGAATGAGTAAAAGGAAGTATAAATGATTACAGAGAAAGATATAGCAAGAATTAATGAACTTTATCATAAATCCAAGGAGGGTGGTGGTCTTACCGCAGAGGAGAAGGAAGAGCAGGCCAGGCTCCGCAGGGCATATATTGATTCCGTAAAGGCCAACCTTGGAGTTTACTTAAAGGATATTAAAAACGTAAGCAAGGAGGATGCTGCCGGAAACTCAGGAGCAGTATCAGAGGAGGATGCCAGGAGTAAGGCTCGCAAGGCTATGGAGGCAACAGATGCCGAGCTTTCACGAGAGGGCGGCGTCATAGAGGTAAAAAATGCAGGGGATGCAGACCCGGAGGTCTCCAGTCATCTCCGCATTTGACATTTAGTTCCTAATTTATAGTGATGCCTATCATATAGGATGGCTGAGACATTGGTTTTAGTTTATTCCCAATTAAAGAAAGAGGTTTACATGACTGATCTTACTTCAATAGGAAAACGCGCAAAGACAGCTTCCAGACATCTGGCTGGTTTATCAGCAGATACCAAAAATCAGGTGCTCATTAAGGTGGCAGATGCCATGGAGATGAGTGCCAATACAGCGAGGATACTTGCTGCCAATGCTGTCGACCTTAAAAATGCCGACAAAAACAACATGAGTGATGGCCTCAAGGACAGACTTAGACTTACAGAGGCACGCATACATGATATGGCGGAGGCTGTACGTGACATCGCAGGATTGCAGGATCCTGTCGGGACTGTGCTTGAGACAATAGAGAGACCTAACGGGCTTAAACTTTGTAAAAAATCAGTGCCTATCGGAGTCATTGGCATCATTTATGAGGCCCGTCCCAATGTTACAAGTGATGCATGGTCACTATGCTTTAAAACATCAAATGCCGTGATACTCAAGGGCGGTTCAGATGCTATTAACTCCAATATGGCTATAACAGAGGTTATCCGTGAGGCCATGGCATCATGTGGTGTTGATGCAGACGGACTCATACTTATAGAGGCGACAGATCATGAGACAACAAACCGCTTCATGCAGTTAAACGAGTATGTGGATGTACTTATCCCTAGAGGATCAAAGAGACTTATAAGGGCGGTTGTTGACAATGCTTCAGTGCCTGTGATAGAGACAGGAGCCGGTAACTGTCATATCTATATAGAGAGGACAGCGGATATAGAAAAGGCTGTTCCTATCGTATTTAATGCCAAGACCCAGAGGATAGGCGTGTGCAATGCCTGTGAGTCTCTGGTTGTGGATAGAGATGCCCTTGATAAGCTTGTGCCCATAGTGAGGGAGCTCCAGACAAGGGCGGTTCATGTTTATGCTGATGAGGCCTCTTATCAGGTGCTTGAAAGGGCTGCAGAGAGTGACATAGCTGGTATCCGCATGGATCTTGTGGATCATGCCACAGATGATGATTTTTATACAGAGTATCTGGATTACAAGATATCTGTAAAAACAGTGGACAGCACCAGAGAGGCCATAGAGCATATCAATGAGCACAGTACTCATCACAGTGAGGCCATAATCACAGAGGATGGCGCCGCTGCAGAGAGCTTTTTAAATGGTATAGACAGTGCCTGTGTCTACTGGAATGCATCCACACGTTTTACAGATGGTGGATGTTTCGGATTTGGAGCAGAGATAGGTATATCCACCTCCAAACTCCATGCAAGAGGCCCAATGGGCTTGCGAGAGCTTACCACCTATAAGTACTGCATATATGGCAGCGGACAGGTAAGATAAATAATTATATGCACCGGACTCGTGAGTCCGTGCAGTTTTAGATTATTATTGATTATACAAATCATCCCAGGGGACTGGTCTCCCCTGGGATTAACAATGAGGTTTTATGGATTATATTATTGATTATCAGGAGATAGTAATGCAGGCACCGACAGAGGAGCCGGCTAGACAGTATTATTTTATGGATCGCGTACGCGAGCTGGTGGAGATGCGTAAGCAGGAGGGTTATGCTGCTCACTGTATGGTTGAGGTTATGGGATGCCAGATGTCTGCCAAGGATGGCGAAAAGCTTCTGGGCATACTTGAGAAGTGCGGATATACCGTCACAGAGGATGACAGGGATGCAGATGTCGTCCTTTTCACCACATGTACAGTAAGAGAAAATGCCAACCAAAAGCTTTATGGACGTGTTGGCAGACTCAAGCATCAGTATGAGCGACGTGATGGTATGATCATCGGTATTACTGGCTGCATGATGCAGGAAAAGGATGAGGTAGAGGGCATCAGTAAGCATTATCCTTATGTAAAGCTGGTATTTGGTACTCACAACATTTATAAGCTGGCTGAGCTTCTGTATAAAACTCTCGTTACAGGCAAGCGTACAGTAGAGGTGATCGACGATACCAAGATGATAGTCGAGGATCTCCCATCAGACCGTAAGTTCAAGTTTAAGGGTTCAGTAAATATCAGCTATGGCTGCAACAATTTCTGTACTTACTGTATCGTGCCTTATGTAAGAGGCCGTGAGAAGTCACGTAACGCAACAGATATTTTGAGAGAATGTGAAAAGCTCATAGCAGATGGCTGCCTTGAGATCATGCTCCTGGGACAGAATGTTAACTCTTATGGCAATGATATCCCGGGGTCTACAACATTCCCGGAGCTTCTTAAAGCAGTTGCTGATCTCCCTGGACTCAAGAGACTCCGTTATATGACATCAAACCCTAAGGATTTTTCTGATGAGCTTATCGAGGTAATGAGGACACATCCTATCATTGAGAGACACATACATCTGCCACTTCAGTCAGGCTCAACAGAGATACTCAAGCGTATGAATCGACACTATACAAAAGAGAGCTATTTGGAGCTTGTACATAAGATCCACGAGGCGATGCCGGAGGCAACACTGACAACAGATATTATTGTTGGTTTCCCTGGAGAGACCGAGGAGGACTTCCAGGATACTATCGATGTAGTCAGAGAGTGTAAGTATGATGCGGCCTATACCTTTATATACAGCAAGCGTACAGGTACTCCTGCAGCCAAGTTTGAGCAGGTTCCAGAGGATATAGTAAAGGATCGTTTTGACAGACTGTTAAAGGTCGTACAGGACAGCTCTGCAGAAAATGAGAGCCGTGACCTCGGTAAGGTCATGGAGGTCCTTGTTGAGGATGAGAATAAAAATCAGGAGGGCTACCTTACAGGACGACTTTCTAACAGCGTACTGGTTCACTTCCCTGGAGACAAGAGTCTCATTGGAACCATGCAGATGGTCAAGCTTACAGAGAGCAAGGGCTTTTATTATTTCGGAGAGCTGGCATAGAGCAGTAAGCTATGTTTCGAGCTATAAGTAATTGAGACTAGATATAATTGAGACTGGATATATAAGAGGTAATGCCTCTAGTTGGACACTCACATCATAATATTGTGATGTGATGACTATGGAAAACCAGGTTTTTTATGCAGGACAGGAGCTGCATCATTTCAGGGGTAAAAAACAGAAGCAACCAAAACAGTAAAAGCAAGGAAATTATCAAGGAGAGAAACTTATTAATGGCTGAAAAGAAAATGTCACCAATGATGGTCGAATATTTGGAAACAAAAAAACAATATCCGGATTGTATCCTTTTTTATCGCATAGGTGATTTTTATGAGATGTTCTTTGAGGACGCAAAGACAGCATCTTCCGTGCTGGATCTTGTGCTTACAGGCAAGGATTGCGGTCTTGAGGAGAGAGCTCCAATGTGTGGTATCCCTTTCCATGCGGCAGAGGGATATGTTGCAAAACTTGCTTCTAATGGCTATAAGGTAGCTATTGCTGAGCAGCTGGAGGATCCAAAGCTTGCCAAGGGACTGGTAAAGAGAGGTGTCATCCGGGTTATCACTCCGGGTACACTTACATCTGAGCAGGCGCTTGATGAGAGCAAAAATAACTTCCTGATGAGCATTTTTTATGATTCCACAGGATTCGGTATTTCCAGTGTTGATATTACAACTGGCGAGTTCCTTTCTACTACCTGTTCAAACGAAAAGGAGGTCATGGACGAGCTGAGCAGATTTGCTCCTGCAGAGATAGTTTGCAACCAGGCGTTTATGATTTCCGGTATTGAGACCGAGGATATTAAAAATCGTTTTAATCTTATTATCACTGAGCTTGGGGATGATGTATATGATGATGAGAAAGCTACCAGACTACTGGAGGAGCATTTCCATGCAAGTATTGAGGGTATAGGACTGCAGGACAGAGATCTTGCGAGACTCAGTGCAGCAGCAGCTCTCAGATATGTTTATGATACTCAGAAAAGCACAGTAGAGCACATTGCCAATATAAGATACTATTCCAGCAGCCAGTATATGATCATAGATACAGCCACACAGCGTAATCTTGAGCTTACTGAGACTATGAGGGAGAAGAAAAAGAGAGGCTCTCTTTTGTGGGTACTTGATAAGACAAGGACTGCTATGGGTGCACGTATGCTCCGTAGATTTATAGAGCAGCCCCTCATAGACAGGGACAAGATCATTGCAAGACAGGATGCTGTAGAGGACTTTTGTGCTCACTATATAGATAGAGAGGAAATATCAGAGTATCTCAATACTATTTACGATTTTGAGAGACTTTTAGGACGTATCTGCTACAAGACAGCCAATCCAAGAGATCTTATAGCTTTTAAGGTTTCATTAAAGATGCTGCCTGATATCATCCAGGAGCTCAGTCAGTTTGATTCTGATCTTGTAAAAGAGATACATTACAGTATCGATCCTATGGAGGATCTTTACACACTTATAGATAGTGCTATCGAGGAGGAGCCCCCTATATCAAGCCGTGATGGCGGTATTATCAAGAGCGGTTATCACGAGGAGGTAGACCACTATAAGGAGTCCAGGATCAATGGTAAGCAGTGGCTTGCTGATCTGGAGGCTGAGGAGAGAGAAAAAACAGGTATCAAGTCATTAAAGATCAAATACAACCGTATTTTTGGCTATTGCTTTGAGGTTACTAATACATTCAAGGATCTGGTACCTGATTATTTTATACGTAAGCAGACTCTTGCCGGCAGTGAGAGATATACAACGGACAAGCTTGAGGAGCTGCAAAACACCATACTTGGTGCAGAGGAGAAGCTCAATCAGCTTGAGTACGAGCTGTTCTGCGATGTGAGAGATACTATCGGTGGAAACATTCAGAGGATACAGAAGACCTCTCACTATGTGGCACTTATCGACTGCATCATTTCACTGTCCAAGGTGGCAACAGACAACAATTATTGCAGACCTAACATCAATGAGGATGGAGTTATTGATATCAAGGATGGTCGTCATCCTGTTATTGAAAAGCTTATTAGAGATGGTATGTTTGTATCCAATAACACATATCTCGATGACTCTACAGATCGTATTGCAATCATTACCGGCCCTAATATGGCAGGTAAGTCGACCTACATGCGTCAGGTGGCGCTCATAGTGCTGATGGCGTCCATAGGTTCATTTGTGCCTGCGGGCAGTGCGGATATTTCTATATGTGACAGGATATTTACCCGTGTAGGAGCGAGCGATGACCTTGCATCAGGCCAGTCCACGTTTATGGTGGAGATGAATGAGGTGGCCAATATTTTGCGTAATGCTACTACCAAGTCTCTCCTTATCCTGGACGAGATCGGTAGAGGTACCAGTACTTTTGATGGCCTCAGTATTGCCTGGGCAGTGGTTGAGTATATCGCCAAGGTGGTCAAGGCCAAGACTCTTTTTGCAACTCATTATCATGAGCTCACTGAGCTTGAGGGCAAGCTCGAGGGAGTCAATAATTATTGTATAGCAGTTACAAACCATGATCAGGATATTGTTTTCTTGCGTAAGATAATCCCTGGAGGAGCAGATCAGTCCTATGGTATTGATGTTGCCAGTCTTGCGGGAGTGCCAAAGCCGGTTATTGAGCGTGCCAAGGTCATCGCATCGGAGCTTAGCGATGCAGATATCATTGCCAAGGCCAAGACCATAGAGGCAGGTGAGAGCTTCACCCAGGAGGAATTCGACGAGCAGGGCATAATATCCGAGAGGACAGATAAAGTGGCAGAGTCAGGTACAGAGTACAGCGAGGATGCATCAGGAGCTGTAGCCGCACCAGTGGGAGCTGATGTAGCTGAGGCCATGGAGTTTTTGAGAGCTCTGGATATCAACCATATGACTCCGCTGGATGCTATGAACACTTTGTATGAGTTAAAGGATAAATTTGGATTATAGATCATTTGATTAATTTATGGTCAGAGATTGGATGTTAAGATGAAGATAAAAGTTCTTAGTGATGAAACAATAAATCAGATTGCAGCAGGTGAGGTTATTGAGAGACCTCTCAGTGTTGTTAAAGAGCTTTTGGAAAATGCAATAGATGCAGGGTCTACATCTGTCACCATTGAGGTGAGGGACGGCGGCATTGCCATGATCCGTATTACTGACAATGGTTCCGGTATCGATAAGGATGATATCAGGACAGCATTTCTCAGGCATGCTACGTCAAAAATCAAAGAGGCCAGAGACCTGGAAAATATTCAGACACTTGGATTTAGAGGTGAGGCGCTGGCTTCTATTGCCAGCATTGCGAGAGTTGAGGTCATCAGTAAGACTCCGGGGGCACTTTTGGCTACTCATTATGAGATAGACGGAGGAGTGGAAAAGGATTTCTCTGAGATTGGTGCACCTGATGGAACTACCTTTATTGTAAGAGATATTTTTAAAAATGTACCTGCAAGAAGGAAGTTTCTAAAGAGCCCTCAGACAGAGGCTGCCCGTATCCAGGATATCCTGGAAAAGGAGGCTCTGGCTCATCCGGAGGTTGCTTTCAGGTATATACAGGATGGCAGACAGCGACTGGCCACCCTTGGCAATGGCTCCCTTATGGACGTGATCTATTCTATCTATGGTCGTGATGTGACCAATCAGCTTATTGCTGTTAATCATCAGTATCAGAGGTCACAGCTTACAGGTCTCCCTGCGGTGACTGTGAGAGGTTTTATAGGTAAGCCTGTTATCACCAGATCCAACAGAAATTTTGAGATTTATTTTGTCAATTCGAGATTTGTAAAAAATCCTATGATAACAAAAGCTATAGAGGATGCCTATCACGCTTTTTTGATGCAGCATAAGTTTCCTTTTACAGTCTTGATGATTGATGTAAATCCGGAAATAGTTGATGTAAACGTTCATCCGCAAAAGCTGGAGGTCCGCTTTTCAGATGGCATGCTGATATATAACTCAATAGTTGATTCTGTGCAGCTCGCACTCAAGGAAACAGAGCTCATAGTAAATACAGATCTTGAGTCCTTTGGACGAGACAGTAACACCACTCGTAAGGCAGATCTCGACCCACATGTGGAAATCGAGGATAGAGAAAAGAAGCTGCCGCATGTTGAGCCTTTTGAGGAAAAACGTGAGGAGACTACAAATGCACAGTATGAGGAGGCACTGAGGCCTGAGATACATCCTGAGGCGATGCCTAAGGAGGATATTTATCTTGATGGGTCCAATGTTTCCGGCACTGAGCTGAGAGAGAAACCTACTGCAGCTGCTACGGGAGGATATAGTCAGTATCGCCGTGACTTTGCGGATAGACGTCGTGACGGCAGTGGTAATACGGCCTCATCCTTTGGCACATCAAGTGCATCCTCTGGCCGTGAAAGGACTGAGCACGATTCGGGTTTTGGACTTTCTGATTTTACCAGGGCGCAGGAAAGAATCCAGCAGGATTACAATCTAAATAAAAGTACTGATGCATGGGATGATGGTGCATCAGCAGATCTGTCAGGGGCTGTAGCAGCATCAGTAAATGTATCAGGTCGGGATGTATCTAGAGATACTATTTATAGTGACAGTGATGTGGATGCAGGAAATGAGAGTGATACCACTGATACAGTTGATACAGACAGTGTTGTGGTAAAACCAAAGCAGGAGACTCTTTTCCAGGAGAGATTCCTCAGTGAAAAGGCCAAGATCGAGCATCGCATCATAGGGCAGGTATTTGAGACCTATTGGCTCATAGAGTATGGTGACAAGCTGTACATCATGGATCAGCATGCAGCACACGAAAAGGTCAATTTTGAGAGGATGATGAAGCGACTTAAAGAGAAAAAACCTGTAAGTCAGTATCTCAATCCTCCGATTTTACTTACCCTTACATCAGATGAGGCGCTGATGATGGAACGCTACTCAGATTATTTTCAGGGACTCGGTTTTGAGATAAGTGATCTTGGGGGCAGAGATTTCAGTATTTCTGCCGTGCCTACGGATCTGCCTGAAATAGGTAAAAAGGAGCTGTTGCTTGAAATTCTAGATGGTTTAAGTGACGATACTGGATTGACAACGCCGGATTCTATTTACTACAAAATAGCTTCTATGTCTTGTAAGGCGGCAGTCAAGGGCAATAACAAACTGAGTCTTATGGAGGCTGATGCTCTCATATCAGAGCTGTTGACCCTGGAAAATCCATATGCATGTCCTCATGGGAGACCCACACTGATCTCCATGTCAAAGTACGAGCTGGAAAAAAAGTTCAAACGAATTGTGTAATAGTAAAATAAATAGTAAATTAAGGGATATATTGCCGCCGTTAAGGCGGCAATAATTGTATAGGCATGACATTCATCTGAACTTGTTTATATTATCGGGATCGTAAGTATGTGTTTAAATAGTGGATAAATAAACATCAGTTTATTGGCCATATAGAAAAATTCATATTATTGTAGAAAGCATTTATAGAAAAGTATTTTATTATGAGCAAAATAGATTTAAGTAAAAAACCTTTAATAATCATTGCCGGTCCTACGGCAGTAGGTAAAACAGCTACATCCGTAGCAATAGCCAAGGCACTGGATGGTGAGGTGGTTTCTGCTGATTCTGTGCAGGTATACAGAGGTTTGGATATAGGTAGCGCCAAGGTGACAAAAGAGGAAATGGACGGCGTACCGCACCATCTTATAGATATTATCGATCCTGATACGGATTATGATGTCAGTATGTTTCAAAGCATGGCGAGGGATGCTATTTCAGATATCTACAGCAGAGGACATGTTCCCATACTTGCAGGAGGCACAGGCTTTTACATCCAGGGATTACTTTATGGGATAGATTTTACTGAAGAAGATGATGATATTCACAGGAAGATCAGGGCTAGACTCGAGGCGGAGGCAGGTGAGCCCGGTGGTCCTGAGAGATTGTATGAGAGATTAAAGGAGGTGGATCCTGCATCTACAATAAAGATACATGAGCACAACATCAGACGAGTGGTAAGGGCTCTTGAATTTTATGAGATACATGGCACACCTATTTCAGAGCATAATGCCCAGGAGAGGGAGAAGCAACCGGCATACAACAGTGCTTTTTTTGTACTTAATGATGAAAGAGACAGGCTTTATGAGCGTATAAATAAACGTGTAGACATCATGGTAGAGGATGGACTTTTGGAGGAGGCGCGTAAACTTTATGATATGCATCTTCCGGAGGACAGGACATCCATGAAGGGCATAGGGTACCGTGAGCTCATAGCGGCCTTCCGCCACATTGATAGTAATAAGCTTGCCACTGAGGAAAATCGTGATATAATCGAGCAGGCTGTCGCTCAGATAAAGCAGGATTCCAGAAATTATGCAAAGCGGCAGATCACATGGTTCAAACGGGAACATAATGTGAATTGGGTAAATATACAGGATTTTGATTATAAGAAAGATAGGATCACACAATGGATAATAGAGAAATGTTTCAGTCTCTTGGGATAAAACCGGAGGTTTACGATTATTGTGAGGGCGCGCTCCAGTCACTCAGCGATAGATTTAAGACTATTGATGAGATTGCGGAGTACAATCAGTTAAAGGTTATAAAGGCTATGCAGGATGCTCAGGTGTCTGAGGCTCATCTGTATGGTACTACCGGATATGGTTATGATGATATCGGCAGAGATGCTCTTGAGAGAGTTTATGCCAATCTTTTCGGCACTGAGGATGCACTTGTTCGTTCTCAGATAGTGTGCGGGACTCATGCATTGGCTATCTCACTATTTGCCAATACAAGGCCTGGTGATGGGATTTTATGCCCTGTTGGCAAGCCATATGACACTCTTGAGGAGGTAATAGGCATCAGACCTTCAGTAGGCAGCCTTGCAGAGTTTGGCGTCACATACCGTCAGGTGGATCTGCTTCCGGGATCCAAATTTGACTATGACGGCATTAGAGCTGCTATCAATGATAAAACAAGACTTGTAGAGATTCAGCGTTCCAAGGGATACGCTACTAGAGATACATTCTCCCCGGAGCAGATCGGCGAGTTGATAAAGTTTATAAAGGGTATCAAACCAGATGTTATATGTATGGTGGACAACTGTTACGGTGAGTTTGTAGAGAGGGAGGAGCCAACAGCCTATGGGGCTGATCTTGTAGTTGGTTCACTTATCAAAAACCCAGGTGGAGGACTTGCACCTATCGGCGGATACATTGTCGGAACAAAGGAGTGTATAGAGCGTTGTGCGGTGAGACTTACATCTCCAGGACTTGGCAAGGAGGTAGGACCATCTCTTGATACCAACAAGAGTTTTTATCAGGGACTCTTTTTGGCTCCAACTATCACGGCTGGTGCTGAGAAAGGCGCTATTTTTGCAGCCAAGGTGTTTGAGAGACTGGGCTTCAGTTGTCACCCTGCTGCGGATCAGGAGAGACATGATATCATTCAGGCTATAACATTGGGTTCAGAGGAGGCTGTAGTTGCATTTGCTCAGGGTATACAGGCGGCAGCACCAGTAGACAGCTTTGTAACTCCATATCCGGATGATATGCCTGGATATGACAGTAAGGTAATTATGGCAGCAGGAGCTTTTGTACAGGGCAGCTCTATTGAGCTTTCAGCGGATGGACCGATCAAGCCGCCATATAACATTTATTTCCAGGGCGGTCTTACATGGTATCATGCAAAACTTGGTATTATGATGGCGGTAGAAAAGATGTATGAAAAGGGTTTGATCAAGCTGTAGTTTACGACCTAAAAACTTTATGTTAAAATAATTCTCCGTGGGCTCCTGACTCTCTGAGACAGGAGATAATATGAATTTTAAATCAAAAAAACTGACATTGGACGAGATGCCACAGGAGAAGTGTATCAAGTATGGACCGGAAGCTCTTAGCGATGCTGAGCTTCTGGCCGTTTTACTACGTACAGGTACCAAAGGATCCTCCGTTATGGATGTATCTGAGCGGGTTCTTAGCCTCAATCCAGAGTACGATGGACTTGTGGGTATGATGCATGTTGATAAGGATGAGTATCGCAGTATCAGTGGTATCGGTGAGGTAAAAGCTGTTCAGCTCAGCGTAATTGGTGAGATAGCCAGGAGGATTTGGAATCGTAAGAAACGTGTAAGGAGTATGCGCTTTACAGATTCCAGACAGGTGTCAGATTATTATATGGAGGATCTCAGGTATCTGGATCACGAGGTGGTCCGTGTTTTATATCTGGATCACCATATGCAGCTCATCAGAGAAAAGCTCCTTTCAGAGGGCACTAACAACCGTTCGGCTGTGTCTTCACGGGAGATATTTATCGAGGCACTCAAGGTGAGCTCATCATGTCTTATTATGGTGCATAATCATCCTAGTGGTGATCCTGAGCCATCTGAGTCAGACATTCAGTTTACAAACGAGCTCTATCGAGCTGGACAAATTATCGGCATTGGCCTCGTAGATCATGTGGTGATAGGGGACAATGTCTATTTCAGTTTCAGAGAACAGGGATTAATCGGTGGAAAATAAAAAAAGTAAGTATATATTTATGGTTCTTGCGGGATTATGCGTCATGATGATCATACTATCATCTGTAAAAGACGGCATTATGAATCCTATCCGAAATACTATTGGCTACGTTCTGGTCCCATTCCAATCAGGTGTTAACAGTGTAGGCTTTGGTATTTATGAAAATCTCAAGGAACATCGCACCTTGGCCGAGGTCGAGGAGGAAAACAAGAGATTAAGTGAGAAAATAGGACTGCTTACTGAGCAGAACAATCGTCTTACTCAGGATAGCGGTGAGCTGCAGCGTCTCAGAGAGCTGTATGAGCTGGATCAAAATTATATGCAGTATGAGAAAATCGCCGCCAGAGTCATTGCTAAAGACTCGGAGAACTGGTTTCAGGTTTTCCGTATTGATAAGGGCTCCAAGGATGGCATACGAGTTGATCAAAATGTTATGGCAAACGGTGGACTCATTGGTATAGTTACAGATGTGGGACTCAACTATGCAACAGTACGTTCTATTATCGATGACGAGTCCAGAGTTTCGGCTATGGGTATACAGGCTAGTGATACATGTATCGTCGCTGGCGATCTTACCCTTTATGAGCAGGGACGTCTCCGTATAACAGATATGAAAAAGAACGCATCCATACAGGATGGTGACCGTATAGTGACTTCCAGCATTTCTGCCAAGTTCATGCCAGGTATCCTCATAGGATATGCGGTAGATGTTGAGGAGGATGATCAGAGACTGATGAAAAATGGTTATCTGATCCCTGCCGCAGATTTTGACGACCTTTCAGAGGTACTTGTCATAAAAGCGGTAAAGAGTGATAGCTTTAAGGATGAGAACAGCGGCGATGAGATTGCATCTGAGACAGAGGCTTACGATAGTATAGCAGCATCCAGTAGCAACATTGCTTCCACATGGGCAGGTATGGAGGGACTTACACCACTCAGTGAGATAGTCGGCAATCAAGGTACAGATAGTTCGGAGGATTTTCCGGTTTCTGCATCAGATATTGCAGACGATAAGAGGATAGAGCTGTCTCAAAGTACAGATGATGCTGGAGGCTCTGATGATAGTACAGGTGGTTCCGCCAGAGAGGATAACGCAGCAGATGATGAGGATACTCCTAGGGAGACTGCTGCAGGGGATGATGCTGCCCGCGATGATGCAGATCAGTCAGTAGAGACCATCGCAGGTGATGGTGCAGATGATACAAGTTCTCGAGGCATTGACGCTGCATCTCCGGAAAATGGTACTGATGATACAGATGAGCTGATTGAGGAGAATCCTAATTAATCAGATGAAACCTATATTTAAAAACAAAGCTTTTAAAAAAATTCCAAAGAACAGGCGCAGGATATTGCTTTATGTAGTGTCCCTGGTACTGGCATTTCTGATACAGACCAGTGTGATGCCGCTTATCCCTTTTCTATCGGCATCACCTAACCTGCTTCTTATACTTACATTTTCTATTGGATTTATACATGGTGATCTGCCAGGTATGATATATGGCCTGGGTGCAGGACTTTTATTGGATCTGTTTTATTCCGGACCTTTTGGATTCTATAGTCTTATATTCGTTATTATTGGATATATCAATGGATTTTTCTGTAATGTTTATTACGAGGAGTATATAACTCTGCCTATGATCATGTGTGTGGTCAATGAGTTTATTTACCATGTGTACATATACGTTTTCCGTTTTTTGATCAGGGGCAAGTATGATATCCCATATTATGTGATACATGTAGTGTTGCCGGCGATTGTTTTTTCGCTCATGGTGACCCTGATCCTCTACAGGTTTGTATTTACCGCTGCGGAGAAAATCGATAAATAGGAGTATTAACTTTGATTAAAGATATATTCGAGGCCATCAAAGAATTTATCATACGTATAGTAAGCTCCAGACTATTTGCAATTGGTCTTATATTTACGGTTCTTTTTATAGTTTTGGGATTGAGGCTTTTTGATCTGCAGATAGTTAATGGAAGCCAGTATCTCAGTGATTATCAGGACCGTACCCTGGCCACTGTTACAAGTAATGGAACAAGAGGCAATATATATGACAGAGATGGTAAACTACTGGCATATAATGAGCTCCAGTACAATATTACTATTGCAGATACAGGTGCGTATGAGACGTCAGATGATGGTATAAACAGCAGAAACTATATGCTTGTGAGACTGGCGCAGATCATTGAAAAGTATGGATATACTATTGATGGACAGTACAAGATAAAGTTAGATGATAACCATGTTCCATATTTTACAACAAGTTCAGAGGATGATCGCAGGAGACTGATAGCCAACATCAGAGGCAGAAATGTTGAGGATCTTGAGGAAAAGGACTTTAACATTGATGCCGCAGAGGCATTTGCCATATCCAAAAAAAGATATCGTTTTGATGATATAAGGGATGAATATGGAAATCCTGTGGTTGTATCAGATGAGACTGCCCTTGATATGGTCAATATTTTTTACACCATGCGTCTTACTGCTTATCAGCGATATCAGACAACAACTATTGTTAAAAATGTTTCTGAGGAGTGTACTGCAGAGATATTGGAGACCAAAGGAGAGCTCAAGGGCGTTGATATTGACAATGTTTCTGTCCGTAAATACAACTATGCCCCATATCTGAGTCATATTGTAGGATATACCAGCCAGGTCAGGTCAGATCAGCTTGAGGAGCTTAAAAAAACAGATGATACCTATGAGCTCAACGACATAGTCGGTGTTTGGGGCCTTGAAAAGAGCATGGAGTCAGAGCTCAAAGGAAAAAAGGGATACCGTAAGATGTATCTAAATTCCGTGGGTTCTATTCTTGATATTGTATCAGATGTTGCTCCGACTTCCGGCAATGATATTTATACAACTATTTCTGCTAATGATCAGATTGCGATATATCATCTGCTGGAGCAGGAGCTGGCGGGTGTCCTTGCATCCAAGATAACAGAGCAGGATCTTAGTGAGAAAAATGCTACTGTAAAACAGTCAGAGATTACAATTCCTGTTAAGGATGCGTATTTTCAGCTGATCAATAACAATGTGCTTGATTCTGCGCATTTTAGTTTGCCTGATGCTGGAGATGCTGAGAGACGTATTTCTGAGATTTTTACGTCTAATAAAAAGACTAAATTATCGGCTGTGCAATCTGAGCTGCTTAATCCTACCACTGAGGGATTAAATGAGCTTCCTCAGGATATGCAGGCATACATTGTGTACATATATGATTATATGACCAATAAGGATTCGGGTTTTATTGATCCTGCCGATCAGGATTATCGCGAGTCTGATGCGTATACTGCATGGAAGGAAGATACTATTAATCTGCATGATTTCATCATCAAGGGTATAGATGAGTCATGGTTGGATACTTCCAAGCTTGATCTTTCGGATGATTATTATGACACTGAAAATGTATACAAGCTTTTGGTGCAACTTTTGGTAGATCATTTAAACAATGATCCTAAGTTTGACAAGGTGCTTTATAAGTATGCTATTTCTGATCAGATATTGCCTGGTTCACTGCTCCTTAGAGCTTTGTTTGAGCAGGGGGTGTTGGCAGAGGATCCTGAGGCATACGCACAGTTATCTACGGGAGATGAGCACTATGCATATACATTCCTTATATCCAAGATCAGAAAGATAGAGATCACTCCTGCGCAGTTGGCCCTTGACCCGTGTAACGGATCTGTGGTGGTCTGCGATGTCAAGACTGGAAAGGTAAGAGCACTTGTTACATACCCGGGATTTGATAATAACAGGATCACAGAGTCTGATTACCTCAAAAAGTGTAATGATGACCTGTCATTGCCGTTACTTAATGGAGCGACTCAGACGCAGCTTGCCCCTGGATCTACCTTTAAGCCACTCACTGCACTTGCTGCACTTGAGGAGGGGGTTATCGATTTAAATACTGTAATTGATTGTACAGGTGTTTATGAGGAGGTCACTCCTCACATCCGTTGCTGGATTTATCCTCAAGAGCATGGAAAGGAAAATATCATCGATGGTATCAAAAATTCCTGTAACTTCTTTTTTGCACAGGTAGGACATTTGTTATCGACAGATGAAAACGGTAATTACAGTCAGGCACTTGGTCTTGAGAGGATACAAAAATATGCATCCTTATTTGGACTTGATTCATTATCAGGAGTAGAGATTGATGAGACTACTCCTCGTATATCTGACTATGATCCAGAGCGTTCAGCCATGGGTCAGGGTAATCATGCATATAATGATGTGCAGCTTGCCAGATACATAACCGCTGTTGCAAACAGTGGAACTGTATTTGACCTTTCAGTCCTGGACAAGATAACTGCACCTGACGGCACAATAGTCAAGACTATAGAGCCAAAGGTGGTAAGACAGATTGAGTTTAAGGATCTTACCTGGAGAGCAGTACACAGAGGACTTAGAGAGATGATCACAGAGGGTGTAGGAAAGAGCGTGTTCCTCGGACAGGATATTCCTATTGCAGGAAAGACAGGTACTGCACAGGAGCGTGAGGATCGAGGTAACCATGCGGTTTTCGTTTCCTATGCACCATATGAAAATCCTGAGATATCTGTCACTGTAAATATTCCATACGGATACTCATCAGGTAATGCTGCCAACCTTGCAAACAATGTCTACAATTATTGTTACGGTAAGGATAGTCTGGATGCGATACTTTCCAGAGATGCCTCATACATTTCTGCATTGAATGTGTCTGATTAATATACGGTCAATGTAAGAGGAGATTATGAAATTTGATTATAATTTTAAAAACTATGATTTCTTATTAGTTTTTTATATGGTTTTACTAAATGTCCTGGGAGTCATGATCATCCGTTCTGCTGTCAGTGCTGCTGACTACAAGGACCCCCAGGTAGTGAGACAGATCATAGGTTCCTTTGCCGGACTTGCTATATGTATCGGATTGTCACTTGTTGATTACCGACAGATAGTAAAGCAGTCTTCATTTATTTATTTTCTTTCTGTTCTTATGCTTCTGGGGGTAAAGATATATGGTACAGCATCCGGACATGGAGCGGTAAGATGGATACAGATTCCGGTATTGGGACAGGTGCAGCCGGCAGAGTTTGTAAAAATAGGTTTGATCATTTTTTATGCAGCCTATTTTCAAAAAGTCAAAAACCAGATTAATACACCACATGTAGTGATAACTGCATTTGCCTTTTATCTGGTGCCAATTTCTCTGATCCTGCTGCAGCCAAATCTTAGTACAGCTATTATTATGACTGTTATTATTGCAGCAATAGTATTTGCTTCAGATATCAGTTACAAGTGGATATTTGGAGTGGTATTTGCAATAGTTCCTTTTGCGGTGATCTTTATATATTTATTTAAGTCCGGTCTTTATGACCATATTCCTTTTTTACAGGGCTATCAGGCGGATAGAATCCTTACATTCCTGAATCCTACGGATAATACACAGACTTTTTATCAGCAGTTGTATTCGATAATGGCTATAGGTTCAGGGCAGTTTGCCGGAAAGGGATTAAATAATGACTCTATTTTTTCTGTAAAAAATGGTAATTTTTTGGCAGAGGAGGACAATGATTTTATTTTTGCGGTCATTGGTGAGGAGTTAGGCTTTAGAGGCTCAATAATTATTGTTATAATTTTCTTGTTGATTATTCTTGAATGTCTTATAATAGCTTCAAAGGCGAAAAAGTTGAGCGGACGTCTTATCTGCGTTGGTATGATGGCCTGGATAGGGTTTCAGACCTACACAAATATTGCAGTTGCGACTGGTATTTTCCCAAATACCGGTATTACACTTCCGTTTTTTTCGAGAGGCGTGAGCTCACTTGTTTCTGTCTATATTGGTATGGGATTAGTATTAAATGTTGCACTGCAGCGTAAAGACAGTGTAATTTGATCCAATCCGGAAAGGTTTTAAAGAAATGAATGTTGGTTTAATCGCACACGATTCCAAAAAGAAACTGATGCAAAATTTTTGCATTGCATATCGCGGCATCCTTAGCAAGCATGATCTGTATGCGACCGGGACTACGGGACTTCTGGTAGAGGAGGTAACAAATCTCCGTATACATAAGTTCCTGCCTGGCGAGACAGGAGGTTCCAGACAGCTGGCCTCTCAGATAGAGCAGGGTAATCTTGATATGGTTATTTTCCTTAGAGACCCTCTGCATGTAAAGGCACAGGAACCAGAGGTCAATTCTGTTGTACAGCTTTGCGATACTTATAATATTCCTATAGCTACAAATCTTGCTACAGCTGAGCTCCTTATCAAGGCACTTGAAAGAGGCGATCTTGAGTGGAGAAATATCTGATTTAGTTATGATGAAATATAGTTTTTTAGATAAAATTAAATTCAGATCCGGAGGAAGTCATCTAAAGATGGCCCTTCCGGTTCTTTTATGTTCATTTTTCTTATGTGGCTGCGGACAGAAAATTGACAATCAATATGACATAAATATGGGGCTTATGCGCATGAATTCTGTTAATACAAGTTTGACAGAAAGTGTGCATGCTGATGGCTTTTCAACAGGATTGGCTATCCCCGGGGATGCAAGTTACAATGTTGATGATATTACTGCAGAGGCTGCGTTACTTGTAAAATATGATGATTCTGATCCTGCAGTAATTGCTTATAAAAATCCGTATGTCAGGACCTATCCTGCCAGCATAACCAAAGTTATGTCTGCACTTGTGTGTCTTAGACATGTGTCGGATCTGAGTCAGGAGTTCCAGATTACAGAAAACTCAACTATAAATATGCTGGGCTCATCGAGAGCATGGCTGCGTAAAGGGGAGACCCTGACTATAGAGGATCTGCTTTATGGTATGTTGCTCCCATCAGGTAACGATGCAGCAATAGCTGTAGCTGAGGCAACGTGTGGTTCTGTTGATGCTTTTGTTGATGAGATGAATAAAACTGCACTTGAGATAGGTGCAACGGGGACACATTTTGTTAATCCTCACGGTTTGCCGGATGATGATCATTACACTACACCGTACGACATATATCTGATTATGAGAGAGGCATTTAAGTACGACGAGTTCCGTAAGATAGTGAGTACAGCACGCTATAACCCTAAGTACAAAGATTCCAATGGTGTGGCCAAGACTCAGGAGTGGCAGGATACAAATAAATACCTGCTTGGTGAGGTTGAGACGCCTGAGGGACTTAAGGTCTTAGGCGGAAAAACAGGAACTACCAATTCGGCAGGATACTGTCTCACCATGAATACTCAAAAGGAGAGTACAGGCGAGGAGTTTATAGGTGCTATTATGAAGGCCGAATCAAAGGATGACCTCTATAATAACATGACAAATCTTATACTTAAGATCCGATGATGATCCTGTAATTATCCTGCGTTTTTGAGGAAGATTTGTACAAAATGATAGCTATACAGATGGTTTGATTTGGCAATTGTTGCTTGAATTAGACCGTTTAATGTACTATACTTTAACTACAAAGTTTAGGAGGTACTTGACTATGGTACAGTTGATTGTAGGCAAGAGGGGCAAAGGAAAGACGAAGCAGCTTCTTGATAAGGCAAACACAGTTGTTAAGGAAGCAAATGGAAATGTTGATTTCCTCGATAAATCCGCACAGCACATGTATGAGTTAAACAATAAGATCCGTCTTATTAATGTAAATGAGTATCCTATTGATTCGGAGGATGCATTTATCGGTTTCATTAGTGGTATCGTTTCTCAGGATCATGATCTTGAGTATATGTTCCTTGATAGTTTTCTTAAGCTTTCATCACTTGAGGGCGCAGATATTTCTAACTGCATCAAGCGTCTTGAGGATCTCGGCGATAAGTACAAGATTACATTTGTTGTAAGCGTATCTATGGATGCAGACGAGCTTCCGGATAGCGTTAAAAAGGATGTAGCTATTTCGCTTTAACTTTATTAAACAAATAAACAATGGCAGCAAATAAGCAAGATAATACAGCTAAGATAACTAAACATGGAAGTCTGCCTGGGATCAATGTAGGGATGATAATCTTCATGATTATTTTTCTCTACATTGTTTTTAGTGTATATTCATATATTACGCGAGATCAGGTGCGGTATTACGAGGTGTTGGAAGGTAATATCGTAAGACAGGAACAGTATAGTGGTATCGCCATCCGTGAGGAGGAGGCGATCAATGCAGTTTCCTCCGGATATATTCATTATTATATACAGGAGGGTAAACGCGTTGCTGTAGGCTCTGATGTATATACAGTGGATGAAACAGGAGCGCTTGAGGCATATCTTAAGGACCATCCGGAACTTACAGAGGAGATGTCAAGTGAGCAGATCACAGACATCAGGTACAGACTATCGCAGTTCTCGCAGTCTTTTAGGGACAGCGATTTTTCTGCTCTTTACAATACAAAATTCTCACTTGATGCAGCGGCTTTGGAGTACTCCAGTATTTCCAATGCACAGGATCTCAATACAGTACTAAACCAGCTTGGTATCAATTATGCACAGATATCCTCTGACAAGGCAGGAGTGGTTTCATATGCAATAGATGGATATGAGGGCATAACACCTGACGCTATTAACAGCGAGACATTTACCATGAGCGGTTATAAGGTCAATATCACGACACCTGGAGCGCTTGTTGAGGGCGGGACACCAGTGTATAAGATCATTACCAGTCCAAACTGGTCTATTGTCTTTCCAGTTGATGATGCAATTAAAGAAAAATATCATGATGTTCATAGTGTTCAGGTACACTTTACAGAAAAGGATATAGTGACCAATGGTAAACTGGAGATATACACAGGCTCGGATGGCAATGATTATGGTCAATTATCATTTAATGAGCTCATGGAGGAGTTCTGTGATGAGAGATTTATACAATTTGAGTTGGCTTCAAATAATAAAAAAGGATTGAAGATACCTCTGTCTTCAATTACTGAAAAAGACTTTTTCATTATCCCTAAGGATTTTATGGTCACTAACGCAGATGGAACCACAGGCTTTAATCGTCAGATAGTATCTGGAGATGGCAGTAGCATGACTACAGAGTTTGTTGAAAGCGATATATATCGCATAGATGAGCAGTATTGCTATATAACGGTTCCAGATGCCACAGATACAGATACAACAGATCTTAAATTAAATGATTTTATTGTACGACCGGGTGCAGAGGGCAGCGCCGGTACGGATGTTTCCAATACTTATCATGTTGGACCGGTTAAGTCATTACAGGGAGTATATAATATAAATCGTGGATTCTGTGTTTTCAGACAGATTGTTCCGATAGAGCAAAATAATGAGTATATGATAGTTGAAAAAAATACAGATTATGGTATTTCTGTATATGACCATATAGTTATGGATGCATCTCTTGTTACAGATGGTCAGTTAGTATATCAATAGAATTGTTTTTTAGGAGTATACCTTACAATTTTATTAACACACGTTTTTATTAAGTTCTTTATGGAATACGTAAGTTGCAGTTTATTGACAACGATAGAAAATGGTTTAAAATATACGATATTAGACGAGTTATGCCTATCGATAGTGACGGGGGAAGTAAAATGAGTTTTATCGGCAATATAATGAAAAATATGAGAGTCAATCCGGATGATGATTATGACCTTGATGATGATTACGAGTTTGAGGATGGTTATGATGACGAGCCACAGCGTGGGGGATTTTTCTCAAAAAAGTCCTCAGACGAGGATGAGTATGAGGATGAAAAGCCAGCCAGGCCTACATTGTTCATGAGGAAGCAGCCTCAGGCTCAGCCTAGTAAGGGCGGTATGGAAGTTACTATGATCAAGCCAACATCTATGGATGATTCAAGAGACATATGTGATTATCTTCTTGATGGCAAGGCTGTAGTTCTTAATATGGAGGGACTCCATATGGAGATTGCGCAGAGGATTATTGATTTTACATCAGGTGCGGCCTATTCCATGAATGGAAATCTTCAGAAGATATCCAATTATATATTTATCGCAACACCGCAAAATGTTGAGTTATCTGGTGATTTTCAGAATATTCTCGCAGGAAATTCTGATATGAACATTGGTGGTCTCAATTTAAGAGTTTGATTTTTCACGATGCTGGAGGCATATCCATATAAGGGTATGCCTTTTGTTTTGTTTTAAAGCATATTGTGTTATTATTATCTTTATTTGATGGGAGGGCTCTATGTCTAGAATTTTGGATGTAAATTATGAGAACACATTTTCTTACCATATTTATCTTGAACAGTCTTTTGAGGGTTTAAAATCTGCTGTATCAGAGCTGGATACTTCTGACAGACGCGCTTTGATCGTTACAGATACTAATATCGCTCCTCTTTACCTTGATGAGGTAAAGAGTATTCTGACATCCTGCTTTACATTTGTGGATGAGATTATACTTACACCTGGTGAAAAACATAAAAATACAGATTCAATTTCAGATATATATGAAAAGGCTGTCCAGGACAATTTTGACAGAAATGATTTTATGGTCGCACTGGGAGGTGGAGTCGTTGGAGACATGACTGGCTTTGCTGCTGCCACATATATGAGAGGTATCAGGTTTATCCAGATACCTACCACATTACTGGCACAGGTGGATAGTTCTATTGGCGGTAAGACAGGTGTGGATTTCCGCGCATATAAAAATATGGTGGGGGCTTTCCATATGCCATCATTGGTTTATAGTAATGTCAATACTTTAAAGACACTGGATGATATTCAGTACGCCTCGGGTATGGGAGAGGTAATTAAGCATGCTCTTATTAAGAACAGAGATTATTTTAACTATCTTTCAGAGCACCTGGATGCACTCAGGAGCCGTAGTACAGAGGTACTTTTAGAGACAGTTTACGAGAGTAATCTTATCAAAAAAGCTGTGGTAGAGATCGATCCTAAAGAAAAGGGAGAGAGGCAGTTACTTAATTTTGGACATACTTTGGGGCATGCGATTGAAAAGTGTTCTGATTTTAAGTACAGCCATGGGCAGTGTGTCGCATTTGGATGTCTTGCAGCTATGCATATATCAGATGTTTGTACAGAGGACGAGAGTGCCTCTGTCAGAGCGTTGATGGAGGCAGTCGGACTTGAGACTGTTCTTATGCAGATGGATATTGATGAGGTTGTTGCGGCGACAAAAAAGGACAAGAAAATGGACAAGGGTCAAGTGCGTTTTATCCTGCTGCATAGTTTAGGAGACGCTTATATTGATAGAAATGTGTCTGATGAGCAGATGCGCAGCGCTCTCAAATTTATATCACAGTAATAATTATTATAGTTTTTGGGGAAATTTATGGATTCAAGAATAAAAAGGATGATTCTTTTTCTTATAGTTGCAGTATGTCTTATCGTGCCTGATCAGATCACCAAGCAAATGGCAGTGGAGTATCTTAAGGACGTTCACCGTGTGCCGATTATAAAAAATGTATTGTATTTTCTTTATGTAGAGAATCAGGGAGCGGCTTTTGGCGTTTTCCAGGGTGCGCAGTACATGTTCTATTTTATTACCATAGTTGTACTCATAGGTATCTTGTATGTTGTCTATAAGACTCCTGTTGGTGACAAATATTTTTATCCGATCATATTTGTGGCTGAGTTGGTTTTTGCAGGTGCTATCGGTAACTTCATTGATCGTGTGAGTCAAAAGTATGTAGTGGATTTTATATATTTCAGTCCTATAGATTTCCCGGTTTTTAATGTGGCAGACATCTACGTTACATGTGGCTGTGTCATTATGGTATTTCTTTTCCTGTTTTACTATAAGGACGAGGATTTTGCATTCCTGCGTAATGGAAAAAAGTCAACTATCAAAGAGGCTGAAAACCAAAATGCAGATATCAAGAGTGCAGATAGCACAGGGATGAGGGATCCAAAGATAGATTATAATGAGGCAGACGCTGAGACTGATCCTGTAAATGCGGATGTAGGTATAGGGGCAGATAAGTCACAGGATTATAGAGAAGTGGTCACTGAGAGTGTTGATACCCCTGAGGAGGATAAATGATAGAAATTAGAGTCCCTGAGGGTGTTGAGAGTGTCCGTATAGACCAGTTCCTTGCTACTCTTTCTGAGCCGGAAATTTCCAGGAGTTATGCAGCGAGACTCATTAAAGACAATCTCATAAAGTTAAATGATCAAAAATGTAAGGCGAGTTCCAAAGTCAAGACCGGAGACATTCTCCTTATAGATATGCCGGCACCTGTGAGCCTGGATGTTGAGGCTGAGGATATCCCTCTTGATATTGTTTATGAGGACGAGGATTTCCTTATTGTTAATAAACCAAAGGGCATGGTGGTGCATCCGGCAGCCGGACACTATCAGGGTACGCTGGTCAATGCAGTCATGAGTCATTGCGGAGATGAGCTTAGTTCCATTAATGGTGTTATGAGACCAGGTATAGTTCATCGTATAGATAAAAATACCACGGGACTGCTTGTAGTGTGCAAAAATGATAAGGCCCATAAATCACTTGCGGATCAGCTAAAAGTGCATTCAATAAACAGAAAGTATGTTGCTATAGTATGCGGCAATATAAAAGAGGATTCTGGTACGGTTGATGCGCCTCTCGGCCGCTCAAAAAAGGATCGTAAAAAACAGGCTATAGATGAGATAAACGGCAGGGATGCAGTGACTCACTATAGAGTGCTGGAGAGATTTGGAGACTATACGCTGGTTGAGTGTATTTTGGAGACAGGACGTACACATCAGATACGTGTGCATATGGCATCTATTGGACATCCGGTCCTGGGAGATGATGTCTATGGACCGAAAAAGTGTCCGTTTAAGCTGGAGGGACAGTGCCTGCATGCCAAGGTGCTGGGATTTATACACCCATCTACAGGGGAGTATGTAGAGTTTGACTCAGATTATCCTGAATACATGAAAAAGCTTCTGGATAAATTGCGCAGATAATTAGGATTCTGCAGACAATTCAAGAGATATATTAAGGGTTGGATGATTCTGTGCGTATGATGAGAGTGCGCAGGGGTTATCGTTTTACGGGGATTAATGATTGATATTAAAAATAAACTGACAAAAAGACATTACCAGATTTTGTCTGCTATTCTTGGGACTGGCATTCTGGTAGGCATAGTATATGGTGCATACAATATTGCTCATGAGACCAAGTACGAGATTGAGGCTATAGCGACACCATCAGAGGCGACAAAAAGTACGATCAGTACTATTGCAGAGGTTCCAGAAACTCAAGAGATATTTGTACCATCAGCAGATAAGTTAAATCTTGCGTATTGCTTTCCGGAAGGTGTTGATGAGACAGACCCTCTTAACAGTTATGCTGGAGAGGTATACAAGGAGCTCATGACCGAGGATAATGAGTACCTTGCCAATATTTATGATTCTGCGGGAGTGTCGCCTAGGGCGCTTGCAGGCCGCATGGGTATTGATGCAAGTCGTGTAATGGGCAAGTATAATCCTTCGGCACAGGGGCAAAATCCTGATGACCCGAGCACATGGTTCATACCTAACTTTAAAAATGTTAATGTTTCCTTCTATAATGCGGATGGCAAGAGAGTAAATGAGTATTCCAATGTTAAGGACATCATGTCCATGGCATCGGTATACTGTTATGCTCATGATTATCTTGATGTGGAGACATTCAAAAAATACTGCGAGGAGCTTTATTCCAAATCCAGGAGCTACACTATCAGTATAGGTAATGTATATTACGATGATGGTTGTATCAATCGTTCAGCCAAGGAAGAGGCTGAGGAGGCTCATAAAATGGAGCAGGCTCTTGCAGAGCTAAAGCAGAGCTTGCTTGAGGATGCAATGGCAGAGTCATACAAGGCAGCAATGTCTCAGGCAGCAGAAAGTGCTCAGGATAGTACAGGTTCCGAGAGTGATTCCGATTCAGATGGAGGAGATGTAAGCAAGAGTGGCACATCTGACAACAGCTCTGCAAGCGAGTCGGATAGTGAGTCTTCCGTGGACAGCAGTACCTCGGCATCATCAGAGGATGCAGGCAGTGGCCATAGCGTAGCAGATACGACTGGTTCCTCGGATACAACCAATACGGAATCAAATGCTGGGTCTGCAACAGAAAATAACAGTGAAAATACTTCTCAAGCTGCAGCGGGCAGTGCAGCAGCCGTTTCTGAGACAGCGGCTCAGGATGCTAATGCAAACAGTGGAAACATTGTACTTGGCGCCAGTAAATTTCTGGGCAGTCTTTTGTCAGTTAAAGATATGTTCAGAGCAACAAACCTCTATGATAGAGTGGAGGCAGAGACATTCTCAGACTATGAGGGTGTGTATTATGGCAGACCAGGCAATTATGGCACGGCCAGAGAGTACATAGAGTCACTCAAGTCTGGCAAAAGGAGCGATAGTGCGGAGCTTACCAGTGTAACAACATTTGTAAGCGCGGCCGGCACAGAGGAGTCATCTCAGACAGAAACCACTGAGTCTGCGTCAGATGCTGCAGCTACAGAGTCTATTGAGACCTCGTCTGAGACTACAACAGAGTCTGAGACAGAGGGGACCACTGATGCCAAAGAGAAGTACGCTAAATATAAGGCAGGACAGGGTATTGATATCATAAATAATCCTAGCGATGCTTCAGAGGAGGATGTTGTGGAAACGGCGGAGGCCTCTACTGAGGGCAAGGAGTCCACGGACTCAACAGATGAGTCAGAGTCAGAAAGTGACATTGACAGTACTTCTGATGGAGCGTCAGAGTCTGGAGATGGTACATCGGTGTCAGAGGAGGGAGATGACTCAGGTGAAAATGCTGGTCAGATAGTTTTAGGCACATTTACCAGAGATGAGCTTTTGAGCATGGATGACGCTACTTTGCTCAGTCTTTTAGAGGAGTCAATGGAAGCTGAGGAGGAGCAGGTCGTTAATGATGAAACAGATGTCAACAGTAAGAAGTACTGTCCGGGACATGTGGACCTTTATGTAAAGGTTACTATATTTGGTTTTGAGGATGAAAAGGGACTTAAGACTATTGACCTTTCAGCAGATGATCAGGATGAGAATGAAGCCTCCAAAGCTTTAGAGGCCGCCATCGCACGTAATGGCTGGAATGGCTGGACAGAGGAGCGATGCAATGAGGTACAGAGACTTATAAATCAGGACTGGTTCAAGACCTATGGTCTCTCAATATCAACCATCAATCCTAAAAATCCTTTGACTGAAGAGGAGATTTCCAAATATCTTGATGGACTTCCTGAGGACATTTCAAAGGAGCGTAAGGCAGTCATCAAGTTTGCCCTTGAGTCAGTCGGCAAGGTCCCGTATTACTGGGGCGGCAAGGCCGGCGGTAAAAACTATGAGGCCAATAATTTCGGAAGTATTGTTGAGTCTGACTACAGAGGACGAGTATTGAGGGGCCTTGACTGCTCTGGCTGGATACAGTGGGTATATTGGTCGGCAATCGGTGATAACTTAAATGGATCCTACAGTACATCATCCCTTATAGGTGAGGGTGAAAAGATCAATCGTGCAGATCTGCAGCCTGGAGATATTATCATACGTACGGGTGCTGACTCTCACGTTGTTATGTTCATTGGTTGGGCAGGCAATGGAAATATGATAGCTATCCATGAGAATTCTGGAGCTAATAATGTTTCTGTCAATGAGGTTACGGCTAATTACCCATATTATAGAAAGTTAATAAACTAATTTTGCAAAATCTATTGACAATTTTGGGCCAAGCAATTAAAGTACTTGAGTATGCCGCGTGACGAGGTCAAAGTGTGATCTTTTTTCACCACCGAAGTCAGCGAGTAATGATAAAAAGGAGGACCCTCGTAATGTATGCAGTAATCCTTACAGGTGGAAAGCAGTACAAGGTAAGCGAAGGCGATATCATTAGAGTTGAGAAACTTGATGTAAAGGAAGGCGACAAGGTTACTTTCGATCAGGTGCTTGTTCTTAATGATGGCGCTATGAAGATCGGTACACCGGTCGTAGATGGTGCTAAGGTATCAGCCACTGTTACTAAAAATGGCAAGGCTAAGAAAGTCATCGTTTACAAGTACAAGAGAAAGTCTGGTTACCATAAGAAGAATGGTCACAGACAGCTCTTTACAGAAGTAAAGATTGATTCTATTGGCTAATTTTTTGTAAAGTATTGAATGGAGGATAATCATGGCTCATCATAAAGGTATGGGATCTACCAAGAATGGTAGAGATTCCGAGTCCAAGAGACTTGGACAGAAGAGAGCAGATGGTCAGTTCGTTAAGGCTGGTAATGTTCTTTACAAGCAGAACGGTACAAGAATTCACCCAGGTCTTAATGTAGGCCTTGGCAATGATTTCACACTTTTTGCAAAGGTTGACGGTGTTGTTAAGTTCAGTCACCTTGGAAGAGACAAGAAGCAGGTATCTGTACTGCCTAGAGATGCTGAGTAATTTTAAATTTACTTAGTCGTTCTATAAAAATTAAGCCCTGTACCGAGTTAAATCGGTATGGGGCTTTAATGTATCTTTAAAATGTTTCTAAATGGCTCTCTGAGGGTTAGCGACGTATGTGCGGCGCAAGGATGCCCTTGGGAAAGGAGAAAATCTATGTTTGCAGATATTGCAAAAATTTTCATTAAAAGTGGTAAAGGCGGTAATGGTCATGTATCATTCCGTCGTGAGTTATTTGTACCAGCAGGTGGACCTGATGGCGGAGATGGCGGAAAGGGTGGAGATATCATTGTCGAGGTTGACAAGGGTATGAATACACTTGAGGATTTCCGTAATCGCCAGAAGTATGTTGCTACAGCCGGCGAGGAAGGCGGCGGAAAGCGCATGCATGGAAAAAATGGTAAGGATCTGGTGATCAAAGTTCCAGAAGGTACTATTATCAGAGACTTTGAGACTAAAAAGATCATTGCCGATATGTCTGGTGACAATCAGAGACTTGTACTCTTAAAAGGTGGCAAAGGTGGTTTGGGAAATATGCATTTTGCTACTCCTGCCATGCAGGCACCTAAGTTTGCACAGCCTGGACAGGATGCAAGAGAGATTTGGGTACAGTTAGAGCTCCGCGTTATCGCTGATGTTGGCCTTGTTGGTCTGCCAAATGTTGGTAAGTCCACTATCTTATCAATGTGTTCAAATGCAAGACCGGAGATTGCCAATTATCATTTCACAACTATCACACCACATCTTGGCGTAGTTGGTCTAAAGGGAGATCGTTCCTTTGTCATGGCTGATATCCCTGGACTTATTGAGGGCGCGTCAGAGGGCGTTGGTCTCGGTCATGAGTTCTTACGTCATATTGAGAGATGTAAGGTGCTTATCCATGTAGTTGATGCTTCAGGTTGTGAGGGTAGAGATCCTGTAGAGGATATTAAGACAATTAATGAGGAGATTGAGAAATACGATCCTGAAATCCTCAAAAAGCCTATGATAATTGCATGTAATAAGACTGATTTGATCATCGATGAGCAGGGTACAGACAGTGCCGTTACAAGGATCAAAGAGATTTATGAGCCACAGGGCGTGAAGGTTTTTGCAATTTCTGCAGCTACTAATACTGGACTTAGAGATCTTCTTGAGGCAGCATGGACTTATGTTGAGGAGGCTGGCGCTCAGGAGATTGAGACTTATAGCAGTGAGGTTGATCTGGAAACTCTTGGACATAAGGAGCAGCTGGCTATTGAGTACAAGAGACTCGATGCCAATACATTCTCTGTTGAGGGACCAAAGATTGAAAAGATGCTTGGTTATACCAATCTTCAGGCTGAAAAGGGATTTGAGTTCTTCCAGCATTTTATGGATGAGCAGGGTGTGATCAAGACTCTTAAAAAGATGGGCATCCAGGAGGGTGATACTATCAAGATCTATGGACACACCTTTGAGTTTTATGATACAGACGCATATGAGGATGGAGATATGGAAAGCGCAATTGAAGAGGCATTCCCTAAGCGTCATCAGGCAAAGAAGAACGGAGAAGAGGAATAATGAAGAAATATATAAGAGATAGTAAGATGCGTTCTCAGTTAAAGGGCGCTGCTATGAATATTGAGCCGGTTCTTTCTATCGGTAAAAACAGCCTTACACCAGAGTTTATTGAGGCTGTAAGAGAGAATATCATTAAAAATGAGTTGATCAAGATCAACATTTTAAAGAACTGTGACGATGATCCTAAGGCTATTGCCCATACACTCGCAGGCCGCAGCCAGTCAGAGGTAGTACAGGTAATAGGCAGAAAGATTGTATTGTACAAACCAAATCCTGACTTTAAGAAACGTAAGTATGAGGTTTCCAAGGCTGAGCTCAAGGAGGGCGGCAAGGGTGCTGCCAAGGGCTTTAAGTCAAAAGGTCATAATGAGGAAATTGCCGGAGCCAAGAAAAAGGCATCACGTAGTGGCATGAGTCTTAGATTTGTAGAGGAAGCAGACGAGGATTTTGATAACGATACAGAGGAATAATCCATGTTAAGTTCTAAAACTGATAGATCGGATTTTTACTGTGAGGATACAAAAGACAATAGAAAACAGGTTGGTATTATGGGTGGGACATTTGATCCTATCCATAATGCTCATCTTGCTCTTGGGGAGTGTGCATTAAAACAGCTTCATCTTGATGAGGTGTGGTTTATGCCCGCTAGAGATCCGTATTTTAAAAAGAAAAAGCATGTCACACCTGCTGCGTTGAGGAGCATGATGACTGAGTTGGCAGTGCGGAATATATCTGGATTTAAGATGTCAACTTTTGAGCTTGAGCGCGATGGGGAGACCTATACGGCGGAGACATTGGAAAAGCTCCATGAGATGTATCCGGATATACATTTTTATTTTATTGTTGGTTCGGATTCCATGTATCAGATTGATACATGGTGGCGTCCGGAAACTATCATGAGGCTGGCGACACTGGTGGTTGCTGAGAGGGAGTATCCTGATAGACAGCGTAGCTTTAGCGATCAGATAGGTTATCTTAAAGATAGATTTGATGCAGATATCAGGGTACTTGAGTTTACTGAGATGGATATTTCCAGCACCATGATACGTAATATGGTGAAAAATGGAGAGGATATCAGCAATCTGGTACCAAAGGATGTGGCAGAGTATATGGCAGAGCATGAGCTGTATCGTTGATTCTATTGTTTAGTGGATTGTATCGAGGGGATATATGGCATCTGATAAAAATACGAAAAGGAAAACAAAAGATAATAAAGTAGATCTGTCTGAGATTTATGAGATCAGGAAAAAACTGCAAAAGATACTTAAGCCGGAAAGGTATGAGCATTCCCTCAGTGTGAGCTTTACTTGTGCCTGTCTCGCCATGAGATATGGTGTGGATCTGTATAAAGCTGAGCTTGCTGGACTTATACATGATTGTGCCAAGCAGTTCTCCGATAAGGAGCTGTTAAAAGCCTGTGCCAAGGATGATGTGGAGATCACAGAGGATATGCGCAAGGCACCACAGGTGATACATTCTATTTACGGCGCTGTATATGCCCGTAAGAGCTTTGGTGTGCAGGATCCTGAGATTTTATCGGCTGTATATTATCACACCCTTGGAAAGCCGGATATGAGCCTCCTGGAGGCTATTGTTTTTACTGCAGACTATATAGAGGCAAGACGTTACAAGGCTGAGAGGTTGCCTGAGATCAGGCAATTGGCTTTTATAGATCTTGATAGAGCAGTTTATGAGATAAATCATGATACTATCACATATCTGGAGGAGTCTGGGGGATATATCTGCAAGGACTCATATGATACCTATCAGTTTTATCGGGAGCTTATGAAAAAACGTGGGTTACCGATAGATTAATATATAGACAATATTATGTTATAAAGGAGTTGTATTTATGGCTAACGAAACTTCAAAAGAGATGGTTAAGGCGGTTTATAATGCTCTTTCTGAAAAGAAGGGATATGATATTACTGTTATAGATATTTCTGAAGTGTCAGTTATTGCTGATTATTTTGTCATTGCGACTGCGGACAATATCCGTCAGGTTGACGCTCTCAGCGATGCTGTAGAGGACAAGATGGCTGAGCTTAATTATGATATGCGTCGCAAGGAGGGCGTCCCAAACAGTGGATGGATCCTGCTTGATTATAACGATATCATCGTTCATGTGTTTGACAAGGAGCAGCGTCTGTTCTATGACCTTGAGCGTATCTGGTCAGATGGCAAAAAAATCGTTGATATTGATGAGATTTAATGCCAGGTTTTAAAAGATTTAATGTAAAGTAGATGATTTGACACTCACATCATAGTATATATCATAGCTTTTTTATCCCGACGTCGCTTTATGGCGTTGGGATTTTTTAGTACAAATGTTTATGAAATGGTTGCAATGAACGAGTGTTTGTGATAAAATTTCAATATAAATTACAAAAAGGAGTTTATGATGGGTAGACACAAAAAACAGCCAGATCCAAATAATATGACCCCTAAGCAGCAAGCGGTCTTTGAGTATATTAAGCAATGTGTTATTGAGAGAAATTATCCTCCTTCTGTTCGTGATATTTGTGCTGCAGTAGGGCTTAAATCAACATCAAGTGTATTTACTTATATCAACGATCTTGAGGTTATGGGTCTTATTAAAAAGGATCCTTCTCATCCGAGAGCTCTCATGATCACTACTTCGGAGTTTCGCTCTGCACCTGAGCGTGAGGTTGCGCAGGTTCCTTTAATTGGGACAGTTGCAGCAGGTATTCCGCTTCTTGCCGATGAAAATGTCACAGATTATTATCCTATTCCTGTAGATATGTTGCCTAATCAAAAGGTATTTATGCTTACAGTCAAGGGCGATTCCATGATTAAGTGCGGTATATTAAATGGAGACAAGGTTATTGTTGAGCAGCAGAGTACATGCCGTCAGGGTGAGATCGTTGTGGCACTAGTTGATGACAGTGCGACTGTAAAGCGTTTCTACAAAGAGGATGGTCATATCAGACTGCAGCCTGAAAATGATACTATGGATCCGATCATAGTTCCTGATTGTAAGATCCTGGGTAAGGTTATAGGACTTATCCGTATGGGTGTAAAATAATATTTTTTTGTTGTATTTTAGACTACCTGGTTTATTGCCAGGTAGTTTTTTCAGTTATGTATGAGTGGGTCATTTGGGCAGAACCCAATAGTTGTCGTACACGCCACCTTTTCAGTTATGTGTGAGTGGGTTATTTGCAGGCTTCATATGCTATGTCTTATACATTATGGAAGATAGACAGATATCACCATCAGTATTATAATCAGACGGTAACATTTAATTGTTGCCGATTTATGAGGTGGATTATGATTGAAAAAGCAAAGGATGCACTAAATCATGATATTTTATATCATAGATTTAAGATGGCACCTGCCGAAGGAGAAACAATAGATGACTTAAAGAAGGATATAGATGCGCTTTCGGAAAAGCTAAATGCCTGCGGCATTTATGTACATTTGTTAGAAAGCAGTGTGGCGCGCAGGAGGACAGGTAAGTATAAAGATAATTTTGTTAATGTAGAGGTTGGCATCCATGAGCATCACCGTACAAGGGGAGCTGGATGGTTCAAGAGAAAAGAAACTAATGTAACTGTAAGTGATGTGTATAAATTTTCTCTTAAGCATAATACAAAAGATACTGCGGAGTATGCAGGAGTTTCGGTCAAAACATTATACAATAGAAAGATAGTATTGAAAAAAACTGATAAGTGGAATGACGCTAACGGACAAAAATTTTAGATAATCTTCATTAGGGGTCTTTAAAAAATTTAATTTTGGAAGTTATCAGAGGTTGATGTATAGTCGATATAATAACATTGATAAATAGAAAATTGGTACTAATATTAAATAAGAGGTTTGCATTTTCAGATTACGGTAATCATTGGTAGAAATGTAGCTTTTACTATGACAGGGATATTATTGAGAAACAAAGAGGGATGGATATCACTGTAGTATAATATGGGTATTGTGCCGATTTAATATAGAAGTAGATAGAAAGGCGATTTAAATGGGAGTAAACCACGATGATGCAGATGGATCATTAATTAAAAATGCATTTTTACTATTTGATAAGATGTCTGAGCTGCAAAAGAAGCTACCTGTAGCATATGCTGTATTTCAGATGGTTCTTGATGATAAAAAAAATGGTGCGTCAGACGCTAAATATCTTTATGCCAACGATAGATTTTGTAAGGGCGAGGGACATTTAAAGGATGAGCTTGTAGGTCATTTGGTATCAGAGACATATCCTGGTGATAGCAGAGAGCTTATAGGATATGGGTACGAGGCTGCCTTTTTAGGTAAGGAAATACATGAAACCATGTACAGCAAAGAGCTAAATCACTGGATGGAGTTTGTGATAGCGCCTACCAATATAGAGGGATGCTGTATAGCAGTTTGTTCATTTATAGATGACAGCCATCTGGAGAGGGAGCTTTTACGTCGTAACTCAACTACAGATGATGCAATAGTCCGCATTGCAAGACTGTTAAACAGAGATGATGATTATGAAAATACTATGAATCATGTACTTAATGAGATAAGTCTTGTAGTACATCCTAGTCGTCTTACTATATTGGTTGTGGATGGCATCAATGTCAGTGAGGCTTTTGAGTGGCGTACTCCAAATAGTAAATTCCCTAAAGGTACTAAACAGCAATTTGATTATTATAAGTCATTGGCTGATTGGAGAAACTATGCTAACCATGGAGATGTTGTCCAAATGGATGATATCAAGATCATGGAAAAGGACAATGAGGAGCTATATAGGTACCTTAAGTCTTTTGGGGTAGAGAGATTTATAGCTGCTCCTTTTTTTGATAATCATCATAATCTACTGGGATTTTTGTGTGCAGAAAATTTTGAGCTTGATGATATGATCGATACCATTAAGCTGATCGAGAGTATTTCCTATTTCATCGCCTTCAGGATCAGAAATCATAGCTTGTTGCAGCTCCTTGATTATAGAAGCACTCATGATGAGCTTACAGGGCTTAAAAATCGTCGTGTATTTGGAGATACATTAAAAATATTCTCAAAGGAGAAAAGAGAGTACGGTATCTTTTATGTGGATCTCAATTTCTTTAAAAATACCAATGACACTTACGGACATCATGTGGGTAATGAGGTATTACAGGCTACAGCCAAGAGACTTCAGGAAGCATCCCATCATGATGTATTCAGACTCGGAGGAGATGAGTTTGCGATTCTTGTAGATGATGACATCCCACAGGAAGATTACGATGAGATATTCAACAATATAGAAAAATTCTTTGATGAGCCTATTATAGAGACTGATGAGTATTCAATCACCATAAGTGCCAGCGTAGGATATGCCAGAGCACCTTATGACAGCACCAGTCCAAATGAGCTCCGTAAGATTGCAGATCAGCGCATGTATGAACGCAAAAAGATTATGCATAAGCAGATATTAGAGGAAAATGGCAGCTCTGAAAGATAGTACAATATTATAATGCCGATGATGATCCGATGCTCAATGGAGTAATCGACCATGCCAAAGATATTGTGGAAAACCATGTAGGATATCCGCTTAATGAGGATATTCATTTGGAGGAATTCTATAATAAAATTGTATGATGATAGCCCTATCAGTCATCCGTGCGTAGATGCACCTTGTTACGGGCACTCCTGCGGCGCTCATCCTCGAGAGCTGCGTAGTGTTTTTTGGTAGTATTTACATCGTTATGTCCAAGGACATCGGCTACAAGATAAATGTCACCAGTCTCTCTGTAGAGATTTGTGCCGTAGGTACTGCGTAATTTGTGAGGTGTAATATGTTTTAGAGGAGTTACTGTTTTGGCATATTTTTTTACCATATACTCCACTGAACGGACGTTAATACGCTTGTTACGTAAGGATAGGAACAAGGCGTCCTCAGAACCGCTCTCGGCAATGAGATGCCTCCTGTAGCTTACATACTCCTGTAGAATGCTCTCGACCTCATCACCAAAGTAGACAGTGACCTCCTTGCCTCCCTTACGATGGATATGAATGCCATCGTTGTTGAAATCAACATCACTGATATTGAGACCTACACACTCGGATACACGGATGCCTGTGCCCAGCATCAGGGTCATCATGGCTGTATCTCTAAGCTCTGTTTTATCGTGGAAAACCTGTTGTCTCCTGGTGAGCTTGTCACCTGTTTCGACCTCATCCAGGAAGTCTGCTACCTCATTATTATCCATGCGGATAATCTCTTTTTCTTTGAGCTTAGGCATCTGCAAGAGAGCAGCAGGGTTATTTTTTATGAGCTCATTACAGTAAAAGTACTTGTAGAATGTGCGTAATGATGCGACTTTACGCTTTATGGCCGTACGGCTGTTGACAACCTCTGTGGTCACGTCGTTGCCCTGTGAATCCTTAACTGTACGGACACGGTATTTTAAATACTCCATGTAGTCCTCAAGGTCAAGAACTGTAAGACGATCAAGATCATCCAAAGTGATATCTTTGATGTTTCGCTCCTTAAAAACAGGGTTTTCATCTTTTAGAAACTGGAAAAACACCTTGAGATCATAGGCGTAAGCGATGCGAGTCCTGGAGGAGGTACGTGGCTCTATGCCTCGGAAGAAAGTAGTGCAGCATGAGGGTAACTCCGCTAGAAATCCTCGTAATTTAAGTGTATTGTCTCTGTCGATCTGTTCGTGATATTTAAGTGCCATAGCCTGAATCCTCTCAGCCATAAAAAGATTGTTTATTACTGTTGATGCTTTAGCTTTTTAAGCCGGTATATTTTTTAGAAATTAATTTATACCGAAAAGTAACTTGAATTTTAACTAACGTTATTATAGCAGAAAGGTTTTGCGAAATAATGACGGATTTAACGAAAAAATGATTACTATTTTCCGACAAATTGATATATTAAAAAGCTATTAATTTCATACATAAAACCTATGATGATGTTGCGACTGACAAATCTCGGTGATATAATGCACTTGGTCAAGTACAATAAGAGACCACAGAGAAAGAGGTAAATGACATGAATGATTTTCAGACAATTGTAAGTGTTCACGCACGTGAGATCCTTGATTCAAGATCTAACCCAACAGTTGAGGCAGAGGTAACTCTTGCAGACGGTACTGTTGGAAGAGCAGCTGTACCAAGTGGTGCTTCTACTGGTCAGTTTGAGGCTCTTGAGCTTCGTGACGGTGATAAGGGCCGTTATGTTGGTAAGGGTGTTCTCAAGGCAGTTGAGAATGTAAATACTCTGATTAACGATGCTTTACAGGGTGTTGATGCTACAGATGTATACGCTGTAGATGAGACAATGTTAAAGCTTGATGGTACAAAGGATAAGTCAAAGCTTGGCGCAAACGCTATCCTTGCTGTATCTCTTGCATCTGCACATGCAGCAGCTGCATCTCTTGGTGTTTCTCTTCATCAGTTCCTTGGCGGCGCAGCAGGTGTTGAGCTTCCAGTTCCTATGATGAACATCGTAAACGGTGGTGCACATGCTGCTAACAACATTGATGCTCAGGAGTTCATGATCATGCCAGCAGGCGCACCAAGCTTCAAAGAGGGTCTTCGTTGGTGTTCAGAGGTTTTCCATGCACTTCAGTCAGAGCTCAAGGCTAACGGTCTCGCAACTGCTGTAGGTGATGAGGGTGGTTTCGCTCCTAACCTTGCATCAGATGAGGAGGCTCTTGATTATATCGTAGGTGCTATCAAGAAGGCTGGTTATGAGCCAGGTAAGGATTTCGTTCTTGCTATGGACGCTGCTTCATCAGAGTGGAAGGGTGACAAGCCAGGCGTATATCACCTTCCAAAGGCTGGTAAGGACTTCACAACAGATGAGCTCATCGAGCACTGGAAGAAGCTTACAGATAAGTATCCAATCATTTCTATCGAGGATGGTCTCGATGAGGAAGATTGGGAAGGTTGGCAGAAGATGACTAAGGAGCTCGGCGATAAGGTTCAGCTCGTTGGTGATGATCTTTTCGTTACAAACGTTGAGAGACTTCAGAAGGGTATTGACCTTGGAGTTGCTAACTCAATCCTTATCAAGCTTAACCAGATTGGTTCTCTTTCAGAGACAATGGATGCTATCAAGCTTGCTCACAAGCATCACTATACAGCAATCGTATCTCACAGATCTGGTGAGACAGAGGATACAACAATTGCTGATCTTGCTGTAGCATTAAATACTCGTCAGATCAAGACAGGTGCTCCTTCAAGATCTGAGCGTGTTGCTAAGTACAATCAGCTCCTTCGTATTGAGGAGTCTCTTGGAAACGGTGCTGTATATCCACAGTTCAATGCGTTTAACGTAAAGAGATAATTGTATTTTTAACACTCACATCACAATATGATTTATAACCCCGCATTTACTGAGTAAGTGCGGGGTTATTTAGTGCATATTAGTTTACCGGTCAACCTGTGAATGGTAGTGACCATCAAGTATTATTAGAAAGAGTGAAGTTATTGTCGTGTATTTTTCCTGGACCTTATAAAGAAAAGAACACCTATCAATAATATCAGGGCAAAGATGATCCATCCTAGTGGGAGGGAAACTATCTCATTAATAAAAAGGACTGCGCTGATCATTATGATGAGAGCAGCGACTCCCTGAAGATTACCTATATACTCATACTTTTTTTGCTGCCATGGGTACTCTGTGGTGTGGATCAGTATTCCATCATGAATATTGTTATGTGTGTTTATGATAATGTTATTTAAATTGTCATATGGATATATGCCATATTCATGTTGGAAAAAGCCACCTTCTTCTGCAAGGGAGTATAGTGCAGCATATAGCTGAGTATAATATAGTTGCGCGTTAAATAATTGTGCAGTATCTACCATATCTGACAGGCTGGAGACATTCGCCAAAGGAGTAAGATTGATTTTGAATAGTATGTGTACATAGACACTACCATCGGAAGTGATCTGCTCTATAAAAATAAATGGTTTTAAAGCGAGATCCTGAGTCCTGTAATGGATATTTACTTGCTTAAGAAAATCATAAAAGCTGCCTGTATCAAGTAACGTCTGGTCAAGTATTTTGCAATTATCTTTGTTTGTGCCAGTGATTTTTGCCAGGCAAAAGATAGAATCCTGATTATTGGAGTAATAATCTGTTAATTGTTTTATCCAGTCTTTTTCCGCGGTTAGGGCATCTACACCTTTACTAAAAGATGTGTAGGTGCCATCTGATGTAAAACATCTTATTTTCCGCATCTCAGTACGAAGTCCTGATAGAGACATCAATGTGTGTACAGGATGAGTGTCCAGATCAAAATTCCAGGTATAGTTATTCATGATCAAAGCCTTTGTTTAGGTGAATTACAAGCTGCAAGGTGTGAACGAATCTATAATAAATATAAATGAGATGAAGAGGATAGTAAATCTTATATTGATTTCATTGTAGGTCGAAATAATCTTAATAGAAAAAAATAACGGTATGAGCATAGAGGTTTTTTGTGAATACAATTAAAAATATTATCTTTGAAAACGGAAAAGATATTCAAGATACAGTTTATAATAGAAGCAAGATGTTGGATTTTGTAATGCCAACAGCTGGAATGTGGAGTTTAAAGCAGGAAGATACCAAGAGGGATTCTTACAATAAGATAATAGCTCTCCAGGAATTAAAAAAGAAATATATTAATAAGTCTAAGCTCAGAGAACTTGATTTCAGAGAGAAAACGCTGACTGAGATGACCACGGAGGCCATTCAGAGTGGTGCGGAGATAAAATCTGCTGAGGTCATCGAGCTAGGAAAACAAAAGGCTGAAATAAGGAAAGAGAAGAAAATGCTCACGGAAGAGGCAGAACGTAAGGCCATAGATAAAATCTTTGGAAAAGATGTCAAAGCTGAGAGCATTTTTTCTGCATGCTATAAAGATAGTCTTACAGCCATATCTTTTGAGGAGTTACAGCATTTTAATAAGTCCTGGAGCGGTGCAGAATACGATACATTGATGGAAAGACCACTTTTTGTAGGTAATCTTGAACGTATCAAGGGACTGCTTGAAAAAAAGAATACCCCTATAGGTATAGAGGGTGGTTCCTGTCTTTTTGGTACTGATGAGATGCGTTTTGTTTTTAAGATGAAAAATGGTGAAGTAAGACGTTTCGATTTTAATACAATGCAGGAATATCTGCCAGGGCGAGAGTTTACACATGAAGCCACAACTGAGCTATATGATTTTATCCAATCAGAGGGTGAGGATATACAAGAGGCGCTTGTAGACTGTCCTAAAACAGCTGTTACCATTGATGAATACGATGCAGTGAATTTTATATTTTTGTTTGCAAAAGGATTAAATGCAAAGGTAGTGATAACCATACCAGATATGTCCTATGACAAGACATTTGTCTCATTTTTTTCCGGACTGGATGATAAGATTTACAAACCTTTCCATGATAAGTTCCTTGCCGAATGTCGACGTATGAGCGATGTCAGCATAAAGATGATAAATAATCTTGCGGAAAGATATTCCATTAAGGACTATGAGATTTTTTACTATGGTAATCAGGAAAAATGCAAATTGTTTGAGGAGAAAAAACAGTATTATCTTGATGGTTACAAAAAGAAGGATAAAATGACAACACGTGGAGAAATGATTCCTGCTCTCAGGGACTATGTATGTATGCCTGCTTTGCCGTTTTATTTCTACGGTATCAAGGATGTTATAGAGATAAATCGTTTAGAGGAGATTCCATCAGTGGAAAAGTGCCGCGGCATCCACAGATCTGATTTTAGGCTTTATGAGATCATGTATCCTCAACGCATTGGAAAGAATGGAAAAACAGCGGGATTCTATGCAGAATTTGATAAAAAGGAATTTATACAATGAAAAAATTTTTTGCTAACAATAAAGTTACGTTGCTTGATATTGCAGGTTTGTTCCTGTTAATAATCCTATTTTTTTTCTATAATTTGTTTTCCTTTAGTTCTAACTCTGGTTCTATGAAGCCTATAGGAGTTTCAGTTGGTTACATGACAATCCCGGGGAAACAGGACGCCTATGTCATTATTGACAATGGTAAGGGGCGCGTGTTAGGCGTAGACGATGGTAAGGTCACATATCAGATATTGGTGGGAGGTACTGAGCAAACTTTTTATCAGGCTGAAAATATATGTGTCGATCCTACAGATGATTCTGTTTATATTCAATCTGTTGATTGGGATGAAAGCGGATATTTACTTGGATCTGAGAGAGTACTGCATTTTGATTCCAAAGGAAAATATATTTCAACACCTTATATCAGGAAATACGTACCTGAAGATGAGGTAAATCAGCACAGAGTATATGATCCAAAGATTATTGATGGAAAATTATATGTAGTTTACGCTGATGATATCGGTGTGTCACAATATCGTGTTGATGCTGATGGACCGGTACAGACTGCGTTTTTTGAATATGCAGATGCATGGATATATTTCCAGAACTATTGTCAGATAGCTGATGGAGAGTTTTATGGCGTTGATAAAACTGGACATATCCAATATTTTTACGATGGTTCATATAAGACAGTTTATGATTTTGATAAGGCATCTAAAGAGGTCATTTTCTTTGTTGATGTGGATGCCGATGGAGAGATTTATTATACGGACATATACAATGGTCGTGTGTGTAGGGTGGTCTCACAATCAAAGTCAGAGGTGATCTCTGATGTCCGTGATTTCTATCCGGAGGGAGCATTCACACCTGGCTTAGACCAGATGATCACGGTAAGGACATATGAAGCTGAAAATGGCACGCATATTGGGTTTATGTTAAATAACCGAGTGATCATTATGGACCATGAGGGAAACATTCTCACAGATGCCATGGAGATACCACTTGGAGATCACTTTATAATAAGAGGTATGACATATAACTGCATGGTATTTGTAGGAGCAGTTATTGTCATATATTTCCTGCTGCGATTACTGTTTGTAATAATCGTAGTCAGGCCAAAGGTTAAGCCTATATGGAAGGTTGAAATAGGATTTGCAGTTTTTGCAGTTATTGTGACATTTACGATCCTCTCCAATATGAGCAGTCTTTTTGGCTCAAATTACATGGAGAGTCTGGCACAGCGTCTTACGGATCTTGCAATTTCCGGCAGCAATATCATCAATCATAATTGGATCAATGGCGTTGATGATATGTCAGATTTTATGAATGAAGATTACTCCAAAATAGCCGACGCGATGCACTCAATGACAACCAGTGAGCATGAATATGATAGGCGTTATGGTGCTGAGATAGAGGTGCTGAGTGAGGATGGCAGGGCCTACTGCCTTGCATATACAGATAATTCCATAGGTGTTTATTATCCTATGGATAATTCTGCTAAGCTTGAGCTTGAGAACATCTATCAAAATAAGCACAGTGTGTATAACTTATCACAGGTGGCAGCCGGTGGAACCTTTATTTATGGCAGAGCTCCTATTTTTGATAAGGAGGGGAATGTTGTAGCCGTTTTAAGTATGGCCTTAGATAGCTATAAAGAGCGCGCGAGACTCATGAGTATGGTTACAAGTGTCATGATAAACGTCCCCCTCATGGTTATTATAATTATGTTCCTCATTAATGAGGGATTTGCCATGATCGGTGAGAGAAATACATATATAAGCGGAAAAGGTGCAACTATTATGGGCCGCCGGATTCCTATGTACGTTTTGCGTATTGCAGCATTTGGCGTATCTTTTGTGCTCAATATGACGTCATCATTCCTGTCAGTGTACACTTCGGGATTTTGGACAGAAAAGCTCGGTATTTCACAGTCACTGGCTGGTGCAATACCGCTATTTGCTAATGGCGCGTTTACAGCACTTTCGGCTTTATTCTGTCCGGCACTTTTGGGTAGCATTGGATTTTTGGGTGTGACAGCGATAGGTGTTACATGTAGTGGACTGGGAGATTTACTTGCTGGATTATCCAACAGTTATATATCTATAGTTCTTGCGTTACTGCTCAATGGTCTGGGATTTGGTATTCTCATCAATGTAATCAGCATTACTGTAGGTCGTATTGATGATGAGAATGACAGAAAAAATGGCTATGCGCAGTTTAATGCAGGATGTATATCAGGCATTAACTGTGGTATGATCGCCGGTTCAATGCTTGTTTCTATAGTACGTTATAATCAGGTGTTCTTTGTGACATCTGCTCTATGGATAACCCTGATAGGAATATTTATTTATCTCAATAAACATATTGCTCCGGTTAAAAAGCAGGAGAATGCTGAGAGGCACAGTACTGGTAAAATATCTCTACAGGCGGTCATATATGCTATGTTTATAACATTCCCATATGCCGTGGCTGGCAGTTTTATGTATTTTTATCTGCCTATTTTTATCAATTCCATGGGATATTCAGAGGAGTATGTATCAATACTTATGATGATATATGCGGTCTGCGGCATCTTTTTAGGCAAGGCATTGACCAACATAATGTGGGAAATGTTACACAGATGGTCGGTGCTTGCAGCGATAGTGATGGCAATGGCAGCCTGGATGATAATAGTATATTTCCCTACCTTGAACATGGTTGCTATGGCGATGCTGCTCATAGGAATTTCCTTTAGTTTTGGACTAAATGTAACGATGAATGCTTATCTCGAGGGAAAAGATGTTGCTGTTATGAGACAGGAAGATGCGGTAGGTATATATGAGTTTTCATCCAGAGCAGGTCAATGCCTCAGCTCTATCATATGTGGTCTTATGATGGGAGCAGGAATAGTATTTGGTATGGGTATTTTTTCCATTATAAGTGTTGTATTATTCTTAATGTATATTCTGATATATAGGAATAAATAGTAGGAGGAGCGGTATGAATAAGGCTTCGAAAATGCGACTGGCACAAGTCTTTATGAGATTTAGTGGTGTTATCGCTTTGCTGATGTGTGTTCTTTTAGGAGCCATCAGTCTTGTGATCTACAAAAAAGATGTGACACAGTTATACTACGATACGGCAGCAACAGCAGTTTCCTTGGCAATGGAAGAGGTTAACGGTGATGATGTTGTTGAGGGTATTAAGAAAAATGAGATGACTGATGCACTTAAGGAGGATCTTGAGTTGATTAATTCTATCAAGAGGTCTTCCAATATAGCATACTTATATATGGTGTATTTCCCTGATCAAAGCAACAAGGATGAAATGAGATACGTTATGTTCGCCAATATAGACAGGGACAGAGCATTGGGTCAAGCTGACAGCATTATCAATGCCCCAGCCGGAACTGAATATTCTCAGGAAATGTGGGATGCATTTTATAAAATTCAGTTCAGTGGTTCTGACGAGATGCAGTACATGATAAATCAGTATCAGTCCCCGATGATTACTGCGTTCAGGACAGTATATGACTCTGCAGGAAATCCTGTATGTGTAATAGGTGCCGATATATTTGCAGAAATCATGTCAGAGCATGTGAGATCATATATTTTTTATGTAGCTGCCTTTGGCTGTTTGGTTTTAGTACTCGGTGTGATGGGATTCAGGCTTATCAGCCGTAAGTATATTATGAAACCTGTTATGGAGTTATTGACAAGTACTGAAAACTTCCTTAATCAAACAAAGATTGCTGAGGTACCTGAGGATATTGATATAACTACTCCTGAAATAAAAGCTGATACAGAGCTTAGAGATCTTGCATATCAGCTTACTGACATGATGAATGGCACCAAGGATTACATGATCAATCTCCGTACAATCACCAAAGAAAGTGAGAGGATAGGTACTGAGTTACAGGTTGCTACTAATATTCAAAGAGACCTTTTGCCTAGTATATTTCCGCCATATCCTGAGCGTAAAGAATTTGATGTATATGGATATATGCACCCAGCCAAGGAGGTCGGAGGAGATTTCTATGATTTCTTCTTTATAGATCATGATCATTTTGCCATGGTCATAGCTGACGTGTCTGGCAAGGGAGTACCTGCGGCACTTTTCATGGTAATAACTAAAACTTTGATCAATAACCAGGTTCAAATGACTGGACTTAAGGACCTTAGTGGCTCTTTGGAAGCGGTAAGCAATAAACTCTGTGAGAGCAATAGTGAGGAAATGTTTGTCACAGTATGGCTCGCGATAGTGGATTTAAAGACTGGAGATGGAGTATCCATAAATGCCGGTCATGAACATCCGGCACTATGCAGGAAAAACGGTCAGTATGAGTTGGTCAAGTATCCACATGCACCAGCCGTTGCTGTAATGGAAGGTATAAAGTTCAAGGAGCATCAGTTCCATCTTGATCCGGGAGATTCAATATATGTTTACACGGATGGTGTTCCTGAGGCAACGGATGATAGAAATGAACTCTTTGGTGAGCAACGTCTGATACAGGCACTTAACAAAGACTCAAATGCTTCTATTGAGCGGCTCTTTAATAATGTAATTGGTGACGTTCGTGATTTTGTAGGAGATGCTCCTCAGTTTGATGATATGACAATGATGGGATTCAGGTATAATGGTCCTGTTGAAGAGTGACGGAAGGTGGTTTTGAGAAATAAAGTATAAAGTAGTAATGAAAAAATTTGATAAAGCCGATAATAATATATGGGCTGAGTGAATAAAAGCTGGCCTATATTTGTGTCTGTGTGAATGTAGGGGATATGTAGTTTTATTGCTGAGGGGATATTAGATATTATTATGGGACGAAGAGGGGAAGTGCATCGGGACAAAAAGCCTCATAACAGACTTCTGGTAGACGGGATTTTTATCAGGATGTTCAGTGTTATGCTTTTAGGGCTGATGTCCACTATGTTAAGTACTGTCATAGACGCGGTATTTACCGGACAGTTTTTGGGAAGCCGCGCGGTTGCCGCAATGGGTTTTGTCGGACCGGTGATTTTTTTATCAAATGTGGTTACAGGTCTTTTTACTGCCGGTACCAATCAGTTATGTGCCAGATATATGGGAAAGGCAGATGTTTCCAAGGTTAATCAGGTCTTTTCCACAATGAGTATATGTTCCATGACGGTATGTCTGATATCAAGTGTTCTCATCTTTTTAAGAACTGTAAGCAGATGGGAGGCTTTATCCTTATCGACCCTGTTTCGGATATGACCTCCGGCTGTGGAACCGTCCTGCATCCTCTAAGGAGATCCGATAATCTGACCTTCCAGAAAACAGACATCACAAGGCAGCTACGCTCACAGCATATGCAGCAGAAGCCGATGACCATATGGTTTACCGGGCTTTCCGGTTCGGGTAAATCTACTATCGCAAACGCGCTGGAAAAGAGGCTTTTTGCCGAGGGCAGGTATACCATGCTCCTTGATGGGGACAACATCCGTATGGGGCTTAATAAAAACCTTGGCTTTGAGCCTGAGGACAGGATTGAAAACATCAGACGCATAGCAGAGACGGCAAAGCTTATGAATGATGCGGGGCTTGTAGTGATAACAGCCTTTATTTCTCCATATGCAAGGGACAGGGAGAATGCAAGGGAAATAATAGGTAAGGATTGTTTTAGGGAAATTTATGTGAAAACATCGCTGGAAGAATGTGAGAGAAGGGATGTCAAGGGTCTATACAGGAAAGCCAGGGCAGGAAAAATCCCCAACTTTACCGGTATCAACAGTCCTTTTGAGGAGCCGGGTTCTCCGGATATCGTTATTGACACGGAAAAGATAAGTGTGGAGGAAGCAGTCGGGGAGATACTGAAGATGATCCGACGGAAAGAAGAGGATTTGTATTATTTCGCAAAACCATAGTTTAACGAAAAGATGGTAAATTGAATTCGGCAAGGGGTTAATTGAAAAAGTAAATGCTTATATGAAGGACTTAATGCATAAATGAGCGTTTACCTTTGCAATATTATATATACTAATAAGAGCAAGGCTTTAAAGCCTTGCTCTATATTTATAATCTACATG